>ERZ778022.106-NODE-106-length-299198-cov-62.991001_pt1 | contig 299198 bp, 239 predicted proteins | sample MGYA00375752_ERZ778022 | MGnify/ENA primary metagenome ERZ778022 (study PRJEB29350, sample SAMN05389826) | bioreactor metagenome | isolation source: Thiocyanate bioreactor | place: South Africa: University of Cape Town | collected 2014-04-04 ...
TTGCCGTCATTAGGCAAAATTAAACCCAAATAGGTTTCGAACACTTGTGGTCGGGAGACCTGCGCCAGTTGATAATACATCATGCAATGCCATCTGACCCTGGCATTTGTGTTCTATATTCATAGTAGCAGTGTTTTAAAAATAAGCGCCAGACCAAAGGTAGGAAAAGCTGGTGCTGGTGGGTGGAGACGCCTACCAGTAGGGAAAATTTCGTACTACTGCCCAACGGACCTGCCTGCCGGCAGCTATACCTTACCTAAATTTTGAGATGGTAGAAATATTGAAGTTCTTTGACATAAACATTTGTAATGCACAGGATAACTGTCAAGGATTTTCCACACTTAAACTTCGGAGATACCCGTAGAGATGAACGCTTTGTTACCATAATAAACAACATCAGTGCCCAACCAGGGAGCAGTATTCCTAAACAGAATAAACGCTGGTATGATACAAAAGCCACTTATGAGTTTTTCAAAAATGAAGATGTGAGTGTTGAGGCACTGAAAAAAACAGTGATGCTTTATGGTGCAAAACAAGTATCTGATAAAACACAAATACTCGTATTGCATGACATAAGCAATATCAGCTATAATGATTTGCAAGCAGAAGGATTGGGGTATCTGGATAATAAAGAAGGTCGGGGTATATTATGTTACAGCAGCATTGCAGCTACTACAGAAGGATTACCATTATCATTGTTATATCAACATACATGGGTAAGACCGTTGGAGCAATTAGGTAAATCATATAAACGTAAGCAAATCAGTTTTGAAAACAAAGAAAGTTATCGCTGGTATGAAGGAATGCAGGAAGTCAACACGGTATTGGATTCACGTATACATAAGATCCATATAGCAGACAGAGAGGCCGATATATATGAGTTGTTTTTTCATGCATACGAATCGAATACGGATTTATTAATAAGAGCAAGACATAACCGGCAATTATCCGGCGGCAGTCATCTATGGGATAATATTGCCGCCCAGCCGATAGCATCTATAGTTAGTTTGGATATTGCGGATAAGACCGGGCAGAAAAAAAGCAAAGTAGAAGTGGAAGTAAGGTTTGGTCAGGTAGAAATACTTCGTCCGGCAAAAAACAAACATAGTTATGAGAGTGTATTACTAACTGCTATAGAAATTAAAGAGGCTGGAGACGATAGTAAAAATGAGGAAGACATTATTTATTGGAAACTATTGACCACACTGGAAGTAAGCAGCGTAACCGATGTATTGCAGTGTGTAAAATGGTATAGTTGCCGGTGGTTAATAGAAAGATTTCATTATGTGTTAAAAAGCGGAACTAAGGTAGAAGAGTTGCAATTAAAGGATGCAGAGAGTTTACAAAAAGCAATATCTGTGTACAGCATGGCTGCATTTCGGGTGATGCAACTTGTATATGAATCAAGGCATCACCCGGAAGTTAATTGTGCAGTGGTACTGACCTCATCACAATGGAAAACACTATATATGCTGATACATAACAACAATAAAATACCTCAACAACCTCCATCATTGCAACAGGCTGTAATGTGGATTGGAAGGTTAGGGGGGCACTTAGGGAGGAAATCGGATGGACCACCTGGATTAAAAACAGTTTGGCTGGGTTATCAACAGCTCTGTCATGCAGCAAGTGTTTATGAATTAATGACTCAAAATTTGGGTAAGGTATAGCTGCCGGCAGGCAGGTTTCTCTCCCGCCGCAACATACTTTTAATGCTAACTTCATGAGAGCGGGATCGAAATGACGGACAAGCGTGGTTGCATTTTGCTATCAGCACTGAATTCCCGCTGTATGAAGTCTCCGAACTTCTTACCTGCTATATTCTCCAGATACTTTAGTCTCCGTAATTTACCCCAACCCTATCTCATAATGCCTTTCCGGTATCTGCACATCCGTAAAACCTTTCTTCAGTAATCTTCCTTTAAAATCCTGTTGCACATCATATTCTCCATGCACCAAAAAAAGTGTTTTTACCTGCCGTGGGTCCTGGCATGCTAAAAACTGGCTCAGGTCTTCATAATCGCCATGTGCGCTCATGCTGCGTATGGAGCCGATTTCCGCATTCACTTCGTGCTCAACACCAAAAATGGTGACTTCTTTTGCGCCGGCAACAAGCCTGCCGCCGAGGGAATGTGGTTCACAATACCCCGTAAACACAATAGTGTTTCTGCTGCTTTCAACATTATTGCTGATATGATGTTTAACCCTTCCTCCTTCCGCCATACCGCTTGCTGAAATAATAACACAAGGGCCGTTCCTGAAATTAAGCAGCTTGGATTCTTCAACCGTTTTAATAAACTTCAATCCTTTAAATCCAAACGGGTCGTGATCACTCTTTAATATTTTTTGAATAGTAGCATTGAAATACTGCGGATACCGTTTCACGATCTCTGTTGATTTTACGCTTAGCGGACTATCAACAAAATAATCCAACGCAGGCAACCTGTTCTCCAATTCCAACTGGTTAAGCGCAAACAAAATTTCCTGTGTTCTGCCAACGCTGAATGCAGGTAATATCAATTTGCCTTTTTTTTGAAGGCAGGCTTTATTGATCCATTCCAATAAATGATCAGGCGTGGTTGCAAAATTTTCATGCAGGCTGTTTCCATAAGTTGATTCCAAAAGTATATAATCAGCCTGTGGAAAGTTTTGCGGGGATTTTAAAATCACATCCCTGTACCGGCCTACATCACCGCTAAAGGTTATTGCTGTTGTATGCCCGTTTTCAGTAATCCTGAGGTTTATGGCTGCACTGCCGATAATATGCCCTGTATCTGTATATAAAAACTCAATCCCGTTTTCAATGGTAAACCAATTGCCATAATCCACTATATTGAACAGATCGGCTGCCTTTTTAGCATCCTCAGTATTATACAATGGTTCAAGATAGGGCTGCCCGGTAGCTGCTCTTCTCTTATTGATATATTTTACTTCATCTTCCTGTATACCTGCCGAATCTTCAAGCAATACTTCTGTAAGATCACGTGTTGCCGGGGTGCAAAATATCTTTCCCCTGAATCCGTCTTTCACCAGCTTGGGAATTAACCCGCTATGATCTATATGCGCATGAGACAATATCAGGTAATTAATTTCGGGTGGATTAAATCCCCAGTCGCGGTTTAATATATCTGTTTCTTTACCAAGCCCCTGGTACATGCCACAGTCGAGTAATATTCTTTTTCCATTCTTTAATGTAATCAGGTGTTTTGATCCGGTAACGGTACGGGCTGCGCCGTGAAATGCGATTTTCATATTGCAAATTTGTTTTTACACTACCGCTGATCTGCAGGTAGAAGTTAGTATACCTTGATTTTAATTACACGAATTAACGGTTAATATCTATATAAATACCCCTCTTCCCAAACAGTTAACAAAATACATTAAATAAAATATAATAGCTCCTGTCATTTCAATTTCCAAACCGCTGTATGGTATGGCGATATTTCAACGTTGGCTGTATCTGTAAAAAATATCAGCCCTTCGTTACCAAACAGCAGTTGCACAGCATTTTCCCTAAGGTCAGCTTCTATATGCATTATGGCTTTCTGCCTGTATCCGGATAAATTAATTATTATTAAAATAATTTCTTCTTCTGTTTTCCTGGTAAAAGAGAATAAAACACCTGAATCATTTTGGATTGTCTTATATATCCCTGATATCAATGCAGGATGCTGCCGGCGAAGCTGGATAAGCTTTCTGTAATAATTCCACAAAGAAGACGGATTGTTTATTTGCTGCTCAAGTGAAATATTATCCTTCTCCGTCAATGTGCTGTCGTCCCACCAGGGTCCGGACTTCTCATACCATAAACACATGCCGGGTTCATTAATATCCTTATACCACTTAAACGCTTCTCTTCTTGGTATATCATTACCATCTGAATTACCGTATTTCCCAAAACCGCCTCCACCCTTCATACCGATTTCCTGTCCGTAATAGATAGCAGGCGTTCCTCCAAGCAATAAATTCAAAGCAGCACCAACCCGCATTTTTCCAACGCCCCTGAATACAGCTGTAGCAAACCGGTGTGTATCATGATTTTCAATAAATACAATTTGATGCTCCTGTTTTTCAGTTAAAGTAAAAGTATTTTCAGCAGCTATTGCTATCTCGTCTTTATTGAATGATAAAATTGCTTCCCGCAATGGAAAAGCAAATACGCGGTCAGCCCCAACTTCGTAAATATATTCTTCGCCGTATGAGCCCCAGTTGGTTTGCTCGGCAATAAATACAAGGTTTGGATTGATGCGCTTCAATGATTGGATCAATGGTTTCCAGAAGGATGAAAAAAGATTGCTCAACTTTTCTTTTCCGTCCAGCATATCCATCATGTGATCAAGGCGAAAGCCATCAGCACCGTAATCAAAGCTCCGGTCCTGCTTGGGATCAATCCAGTTGCTGAAATTCCTGTACATATACTGCTGTACTGCTTCATTCAGCAGGTTTACAGTTGTAATTTTCTTATATATACCATCATAACCAAGTAATCCTGTAGTATCATATATAATGGTATCTGGTATTTTATTTTCTTCGTCCTTATACAACACAAAATCTGAATAAGGCGAAGACGGATTTTCAAATGAATCCTTAAACCACAAATGATCCTCTGTTACATATTGCACTTCCATGTCGATATATATCTTCATGCCCCGCTTATGCACTTCATGCACCAGTGAAAAATAATCTTCCATTGTTCCATATTCCGGGTCAATAGTTTCAAAATTGTCAGCAAAATAATTGTGATAATAAGGAGAACTGTTTAAGGGCGTGAGTAATACAGACGTAATACCCAGTTCCTGCAGGTAATCAAGCTTTTCCTTCAGCCCGTTCAAATCGCCATGCTTATCATTATTACTGTCAAAAAAGCTGCGCTGAAAAATGTGATAGATCACTTCAGCATTGTTTGCATTGTTGTTATCGTTATTGTGCATCATATTGCAGCAGTGCAATTTAAGTAACGGCTGGCAATTTGAGAAGTAAAGAGAAGGTATGGTATAGAAGGCAGAGGGGGTAAAAAATTAAATGCCAGTACACTTCTATGATTTTATCGGTTTTTGCATGAAAAGAAATATGCTATCACCGTTTACTCTTTTTTATTTTTTCCATTAAATCTTTGGCTTCTCCCGTATCATCTTCCGGGGAAGCTGATTGTATTGCCTGTTGTACAATTGCCAGCGCTTCCTTTTTTTTACCGGACTTGTGAAGAATCTTCGTTTTCAATAACAGATTATTATAAGTCTTCTTCCCGGAAATTGCTATGTTAATAATTTTTAAAGCTTTTTGTAAAGCTGCTTTATTATCCGAGTAATAATTTATATAAAAAGCTGCTTCATATAGTGTATGATTATCTTTTGCTGCATATTTTCGTCCATACTCTATTGCTGCATCCGCATACTGGTTCCACTTATTCTTTTCTTTTAGAAATCTACTCAAAAAATATCTCACATCTGTTAAAGACATTAATTGATCATGATTAGCAATGCCACTTTCATTAATCAACTGTTTGATGTAATTGATTTGCACAGTATCGTTTTTAATTCCTGCTTCATCGGCCGCATTTCCTATAAGTCCTCTGTTTTTCTTTTGCATTGCCTCCTCGCCTATCAACTGTGATATAGGTTTCTGCATATTGAAATAATATTTTGCAGATGCATCGTTAATATTCTGTGTTTGTTTAACTATATAATCTAAATCTTTTGAAGATAAAACATCTTTATTCAAACTTTGGAGATATACCTCAACCACTTCATTTCGTATATCCGGAGAATCACTTACATCAAGTAAAGTATTGCTAAAATTATAAATGAACTCCGTTGAGCGATCTCCCCTGTAGTATTTGTTTTTTAAAGAAATATAAGCTTGTGGTGAGTCTAAAGCATTTTTTCCATCCTGTATAAAAGCTTGTGCGCTTTTTCCCGAACCGCTTTTGTGAAGCAAAACTCCGTCTTCGTCAAAATACAGGTATGTAGGAACAAACGTGATGCGAAATTGCTTCTCTAAAACCTTTCCCCGGTCCTCATCAAAGTTTATTTTATAATCAACAAAAGTTGTATTGTAATAGGAACTCACTTCTTTATCAGGAAAAACATTTTTCTCCATAACCCTGCAAGGATAGCAAGCATCACTATGTACATATAAAAACAATGGCTTACCAGATTGCTTTGCATCCCGAAGAGCCTCTTCCAGTGTACCCTCTTTAAAATCTATACTGACGTTTTGTCCAAACAAAAGAATAGGCAAGAGCAAGATAATCAGAATAACATTTTTTTTCATAATAGAACTTTGGGGTAGTAGTCCTTTATATAGAAACAATCTCAGTACATATTCTTATTTCCTAAAGTTATGACACCCCTTCTAGATTTGCCTTCAAAATTCAATAAACTTTCTATAATCATAACATCCTTCAGGATTTCTCAAAGGTTCCAGAACACTAAAAGATTCAGAACACCATATCAATAATCTGTCATTCAATGATGCAGATGTTGAGCAACAGTACAATTGCCAACAGCACTCTCTACTAAGGACAATTAATGTACTGTACCCATGTTGCCAGTGAAACAACGTAAATTGTACCTTCAATAAGCCAAGTCAACTCCACAATTTTTCACAATGAAATCGCTTGTTTGCTTTCTTTTAACTGTTGTCCCGTGTATTGCTTTATCGCAATCATCTCATACAGCCGAACGCCTGGAAATTGCAAAAGCAATGGAAATTACCATGAAGCAGGAGCAGTTGGATAAATGGTATCCGCAAAGTATAGATACTGTATATGGAGGATTTATAACAGCCTATACATTTGATTTTAAACCTGCCGCTAACCAGAATAAAATGATTGTTACGCAGGCGCGGCATACCTGGGTAAATGCCAAAGCAATGGAACTATATCCCGGCATTGATTATTATAAAAAAGGCGCCCGACACGGATTTCGTTTTTTGAAGGATAAAATGTGGGATAATATTTATGGAGGCTTCTACACACTGGTTGACCAAAAAGGTAATCAAAAAACTAATGGCATTGTACAAAAAGAAGCTTATGGCAACGCATTCGGTATTTATGCCATTGCTGCTTATTATAAAGCCACAAAAGACCCGGAAGCTTTGGCTTTCGTACAAGAGGCTTTCGGCTGGTTGGAAAAACATAGCCATGATCCTGTACACAAAGGATACTTTCAGCATCTGCAAAGAGATGGTACACCGGTGAAGAGAACAGCAGATATACTTTCAACATCTGATATAGGATATAAAGATCAGAATAGCTCCATCCACCTGCTTGAAGCTTTTACAGAACTATACCAGGTTTGGCCGGACGCCCTGTTACGGGAACGGCTAAACGAAATGCTGTTGCTGATCCGTGATAAAATAACCACGCCAAAAGGGAATCTTATCTTATTTTTTCAACCCGACTGGACACCGGTATCATTCCGAAATACGGATAAGGAAAACATATTAAAGCATCGCTATCTCGATCATGTTTCTTTCGGGCATGATGTAGAAACAGCCTACCTTATGCTGGAAGCATCACATGCGCTCGGCAATACCAATGATACTGTAACGCTTACAGTTGGTAGGCGAATGGTTGATCATGCATTGAAAAACGGGTGGGATAATATAAAGGGCGGCTTTTATGACGAAGGTTATTATTTTAAAGGAGATAACAGCATCACTATCATTAAAGACACTAAAAACTGGTGGGCACAGGCAGAAGGCTTGAATACTTTATTGCTGATGGCAGATAAATTCCCCAACGACCCTATGCGATATTTTGATAAATTCAAATTGCTCTGGAACTATACCAATACTTATTTGGTTGATCATGTATACGGTGATTGGTACGAAGGCGGAATTGATAAACAACCTGAGCTCAGAAAATCACTAAAAGGATATATATGGAAGGCTACATATCATACTTTTCGTGCGTTGAATAATTGTATACAGGAGTTGAGAAAAGGAAATTTGAAAATGTTTAGAGCTACCGGTCAATAAATAGATTATGCCTATGGCACAGAGAAGAAAATATAACGAAACGGCGGCCGTGAGTGAACAAGACAATTGTAAATCAATGTCGTTTTACAATACCAACGGATTAATTTCACTGGCAGCAGGCTCTCCAACATTTTTCCCTAAAAACCATGTTTGCCTGTCGGCTTCCTGCCATTTGTTTTTTGGCGCTGTAATAGTAGCGCCATCTGCAATATATATGATGGTCATAACCTCACGCATAACCGAAGATTTATTGCCCGGTGCATTGTGTATGGTAAATCCGTAATGCCAGGTAGCATCGCCCGCCTGCATGGTGGTAGCTCTTGTTACCGGGAAGCCTTTTTCTATAACATATTTATCAAATGCTTCTTCCGATTCATCAGAAATTTCATGGTCAAATACAGCGCCGTTTGTATGAGAACCGGATGCAAAAGTGAGCATACCCATCTCTACCGATATATCAACCAACGGCATCCACATGGTAACAGTATTGTTGGTGTCAACGGGCCAGTAATATTGATCCTGGTGCCAGGGTGTTGGCCCGCCGCCGGGTTCTTTAAACAAAGCCTGGTCGTGGTATATACGCACATGCTCCACCCCCAGTAAATCGGCAGCAATCTTAGCAAAACGCTTTGCCATCACAAATTTTTTCACGGCTTCATCACCACGCCATAAATTCATGATCTGCAGAAATGCTTTTCCGTAAGTATCACGGTCTTCCATCTTACGTTTTTCTGTATTGAATTTTTCCGCAGCGCTCACCAGTATATCCCGGTAAACAGCTACCTCTTCTTTGTTCAATACGTTTTTTATTAAGGTATGCCCGTCTTTACGAAAAGCCCCGATTTGTTCTGCAGGAATTGTTATAGTATCATTTAAAAGAGGAAGATCAGAAATAACAGGCATAATCGTTGATTTTGAATAACAAGTTAAAGAAGAGTGGTTAATTTACCAAGCGCAGTTTATTTCTAAAATTATGCTATCGCTACCCAGGGGTTTCGCTTTTAGAAAAAAGGTTGCGGGCATCGTCATTTCAATCCCGCCCTCGGGAAGATAGAATAAAATACGTGTTGCGGCGGGGATCGAAATGACGGGGGAGAGTGTTTGTATTTTACTACCAGCACTAAGGCAAAGTGTATAACTATTCAACTTTAAAGCGAAATCCATGTATCGCTACCCCTGAATCGGGGTGAACTGTAGTACATTACTGAGCGTAGTACGAAGAGGAAGAATCTGTCTCAATGCTTATTTTGCTACAATCGTTAATTCCGTTCTGCGGTTTTGCATCTTGCCTTCTTCGGTATTATTGTCTGCTATCGGTTTGGATGCTCCATAACCTTTGTGTTGCAAACGTGTAACAGCTATGCCCTTTGATTGTAAATAAGTAACCACCGCTTTTGCACGATCCTCGGAGAGTTTAATGTTATCAGCCGCTTTACCGGTATTATCTGTGTGTCCACTGATCAATATCTTAACAGCCGGGTTATCAACCAGCAGTTGCACTACCTTATCAAGCTCGGCAACAGACTCCGGCTTTAATTCAAACTGGTTTACATCAAAGAAAATATTATTGAGAATAACAGAAGCATTGGCTTCAATGGGTTGCAATCCTATATCAATAGTATAAGTTGAATCTTTTACATTTTTACTGAAAGGGAAATTTTTGGAATAGAAAAGATAGCCCTTACGGTTAACATTAAACGCATAATCCTTACCAACGGGCAGTGTGATAAGATAGTTCCCGCTTTCATTGGTTTGCACTTTGGATAATAACTGACCTGTTGCAATATCAATCAGCTCAACAGCCGAAGGCAGACCCTCTTTGGTTTTATTATCATATACTGTACCCTGCACCCATAATGTTTTGTTAGGCTGCAAATCTTTACGCATTTCGAAAGTGTATATATCAAGTCCGCCGCGGGTATCAGCTCTGTCACTGGCATAATAAGCCGTTTTGCCATCAGCGGCTACAACAAGACTGCCTTCATTACCGGTTGTATTCAGCGGGTAGCCCAGGTTTTCAACTTTGTCCCAGGAACCATCCGCTTGTTTTCTCGCTAAAAAAAGATCGTCACCGCCATAACCCGTTAACCCATTCGATGTAAAGTATAAGGTTTGATTATCGGCATGCACAAAGGGGCAGCTTTCATCACCTATCGTATTGATTTTTTCTCCCAGATTTTCAGGTTCACTCCATCGCCCGTTAGGCAATTTTCTCGATATATAAATATCCTTGCCGCCAAAACCGCCGGGACGATTACTTGAAAAATACAATTCACGTTTATCAGGTGACAGGCAAGGCGAAGATTCCCAGAACTCTGTATTTAAAGGTTGTCCCGGATTCTGAGGAGCACTCCAGCCTTTTTTTGTTTTGGTAGAAAAGAACAGATCACAACTTCCCAACCCTTCCGGGAAATTGCAGCCGGTAAATATCAGCCATTCCCCATCCTGCGAAATATTCTGGGCGCCTTCATTAAAATTACTGTTGAGGTCGCCATCAATACCTTTAGCTTTTGTCCATGCACCGGATGTTCTGTCACTCACAAAAAAATCTTCGTTATACCCTCTCACCCTTCTTGTAAATACCAGCGTTTTATCATCTATGGTAACAGAAGGATAATACTCCAGGTCGGCAGTATTGATACTGTCTCCCATGTTCTTTGGTGCAAATACATAATTCTTTGCAGGATGATCCTTATCGTATTGCACAGCAAATGCAAAGCAACGCTTACGATATTCACCTGCTTTCCTGCTGGGTTCATTAAGGTTAGGGTTATCAAGAAATTGCGTTACTGCATCAAGTGCCTGCTGAAACTTGCCTAACCCGGCAAGATTGATGGCATAAGGCAGCTTATAATCTTTGCTGTATTCCGTATCTAATGCAAAAGCCTTTTCATAGTTGGCGACACAGTTTTCATAATCTCTCAGTTCTCCGTAAATGCCTGCTTTGGTAAGATAAGCGTCAAGATACCGGGCATCTATCTGGATGGCTTTATCAACAAACTCAAGCGCCTTATCGTATTCTCCGTTCTGCGCCCTGTCAAGTGCCAGGTTATATTGCGTGATTGCTTTTTTATTTATTTTTTCAACATTGTATTGCTGCCCAAAGCAAAAAGAAATGCTCAGGAAAATATTGGTAAGTATGATGTAGAAATGCTTCATTAATAATACCGGATTGATAAACGAATCTATTCAAAATTTATTCCGCTTAGGGCAATAAAATGTTAAGGCATACAATTAATGTGTGTATATTATCTTTACCACATGAAGTCACTAATCTCTGTTCTCCGCGTTATTGTAGGCGTTCTGTTCATTTTTTCCGGACTGGTAAAAGCCAATGACCCTCTTGGCCTGGCTTATAAAATGCAGGAGTTTTTTGAAGTATGGGCGCAATCCGGCTTTCTGCCCGGGCTCATGCATTTTATGGATGGATTTGCACTTGCATTTTCCATTATTATGATATGCTTTGAAATTGTTGCGGGAGTAGCGGTATTGGTAGGCTGGCGCATGCCGCTGTTCAGTTGGTTGCTGTTGATACTGATTGTTTTCTTCACCTTCCTCACCGGTTATGCATACCTGTCGGGCAAGTTCAGGAGCTGCGGTTGTTTTGGTGATTGTATACCCTTAACCCCAAGAGCATCTTTTGTAAAAGATATATTTCTCACCATTTTTATTGTGGTAATATTTTTTTACCGGAATAAAATCAAACCTGCGCTACCGGTTTTTATCAGCATAAGTATCATTACACTATCACTTATATTCAGCATCTGGATGCAATTTCATGTATTGAGGCATTTGCCTTTTGTTGATTGTTTACCATTTCAAAAAGGTAACAATATTGCTGAAAAAATGAAGATGCCTGCAGGTGCAATACCTGATAGTACGGTTATTACATTTGTTTACCAAAAGCAGGGGCAAACTGTTGAATTCACTTCGGAAAACTTCCCTGGTGATTTTGACGATTCACTCTATCATTTTGTAAAACGATATGATAAGATAATAAGAAAAGGCAACGCAGAGCCTCCGATTAAGGATTTCGTATTAACAACACTCAATGGTAACGATACAACCAACGCTTTGTTGAGTATTCCCGGTCATTCTTTATTCCTGTTTATTAAAGATGATGCGAGCAATGGCAGGTGGCTGCAGGAATTTGATAAAATACATGCAGCCACTGCGCAAAAAGGCATCAGCATATTTGCTATCAGCAATAATATGGAAGACAACCAGGCATTGCTGAATAAGTATACTGATCTTACCTGGATAAAATGCGATGTAGTACCGATTAAAACCGCAGCACGTACCAGCCCGGCTATATTGCTTATTCACCAGGGAACTATTTTAAATAAATGGGGGGTTGCTGATTTCAACGCAATTCCCTCAGCATTATCAGTTATAAATAATTAACACTTGATACGCTATATCCTGCAAAAAATAATCTATGCTTTACTGGTACTTGCAGGAGTGGTATGTATTGTATTTTTCCTGTTCCAGGGTTTTGGTGATCCTGCAAGGCTGGTACTTGGTCAAACCGGCGACAGTGCAACCATCCAGAATATCCGTAAGGAACTTTACCTCGACCAACCTAAATGGAAGCAGTTTGTATATTATGTAAAAGATATTTCACCGGTAAGTATTCATTCGAAAGAAGAAATAGCACAAAAGCAACTGAAGGGCATTTTTATTGGTGGAGAAAATAAATTCGCGATTAAGCTTCCTTATCTCCGCCATTCTTATCAAACCAAAAAAGATGTGCTGAGTATTTTATCAGAAGCATTGCCCGGTACAATTTTACTGGCTACCGCAGCCATGCTTTTTGCCACTATTGTTGGTATTGCATTAGGCGTGCTGGCAGCCGTAAAGCAAAACACCTGGTGGGATACCTCTGCCGTTTTTACAAGCGTGTTGGGTATATCAGCGCCTTCATTTTTTATAGGTATTCTTATCGCGTATTTTTTTGCGATCATATTAGGTCAATATACCGGGCTGAACCTTACCGGCAGCTATTATGAATACGATGATTATACAGGAGAAAAATACCTCTCGCTGAAAAATCTTATACTGCCTGCGCTTACATTAGGTATACGCCCGTTAGCTATTATAACGCAGCTTACACGAAGCGCCATGCTGGATGTGCTCAACCAGGATTATATAAGAACTGCTTATGCCAAGGGATTAAGCAAATCAACAGTAATATTCAAACATGCTTTGCGCAATGCGTTAAATCCTGTTTTAACAGCGGTTACGGGTTGGTTTGCAGAGCTGCTTGCCGGTGCTTTTTTTGTGGAATATATTTTTGGCTGGAGAGGCATTGGTAAAATAACCGTTGATGCGCTTGATAAGCTCGACTTTCCCGTGGTGATGGGCAGTGTGCTTATCACAGCCACGCTATTTGTTATCATCAATATACTGGCTGATGTATTGTATAGTATTGTGGATCCGAGGGTGAAGATTGATTAGTGAAGAGATTTCTTGTAGTACTGAAATATATTACAGAAGCAGTACCACAGCTTTGATACTGCTTGCATTATTTTAATTGATGTACGTTTAAAACAAACCTCTCCTTACTGCAACCCAAACTTATCATCATAAAACAGCGGAATATCATCATCCTTTGTAAAACCAACGATCACAACCCGCAAATTTTTCGCATCATCATTATTAAAGAAACGGATAGTAACAGGCTTTCCTCTTTCTACCTCCAGAAACGGGTTCCAGTACAGTACATCTCTTTTATCCTTATCGGCTATTTTGATTGAGTTGTCTTTATAATCAGGCGATGTAAAAGGCGCAGATTTATCAAACCCAAGCAATGTGCTGTTGCTTAATGAAGGCGCTTTTTGCGCATTGGCAGGCTGTGTATCTCCACGGCGGGTATATATAGCTACCGCGCCACCACCGCCACCGCCGATACCCCCTAAAAATGCGCCTTTAATCACCTTAACCATCGCAATATTGCTTACGGGCAAACTATTAATGGCAGAAGCATCTACCTGCATTTCGTCAAGATATAAACCAACCTGGCTACCTCTTATAATGGGCACATAGTTCCCGTTCTGCATTTGTATCTGCAGTCCGGCTACGCGGCCCTGCAACCATTGCAAAATGTTTTGCGCACTTTGGGCGTCCTGGTTTTCATTCACCAGGTCAAATACATTTTCATTCATGCTTTTAAACATGCCTGAGCTTAACTTATCATTCAGTTCCTGCGATTTACTTTTTTTCTGTGCTACAATTTTTACTTCCTGCAGGGTTTTAAATTGTTCGTCAGCAGATTTTTGATTAGCCCTTGTAGCCATCGCTCTCGCTATGTCATCAGGAACCGGGTCTTTGGCAGGGCGCTTCACCAGCTTAAAACCACTCACAGGTAACGACCCTTTAAAATCAATGGAGCGGAATAATGGTTCAAAAGTTATAGATACATCTCTGAAAGCACTCTTCCCGTTAACCTGGTAATATACTTTTACCGGTTCTTCATATATCATGTTCTTTAGCTCAAATACGCCTTTTGAATCAGTGGTAGCCTGGGTAAACTGGTTGGTAGAATCTTTAAAATAAAAAATCAGGTTTACACTCTGGTTGGCTATAATGCCGCCATTTCCGTACACTGTTCCTTTGTAAGAAATATATGGCTCAGGTAAATATTTTATTTCAGGAAATTTTCCTGCAAGCAGATCATCCCAGTTAAATCTTTTCCATTTTTCAGATATGAGTAAAGCGTCCAAGCCCGCTACGTTGGCATCCACACCCAGGTATTGCGCAGGCGCGTCAATCGCAGTAGTAAAATCACCGGTAAGCCACATCGTGCTTAAAATATTTTCTTCGCTCAATACATCTTTCACACTGCCGTCTGCTATTAATACAGCGTAATGCGTATAATTAGTATCAGGAATAATATCAATGGAATTAGCTCCGCGCGGCTGCTTGTTTAAATATAATTTAGGAAATGCAGGTCTGCCTACGGTTAACTGCTGCGGCAGCACAAAGCAAAGCCTTTCTGCCAAAAGTTTATCATCACCATCAAATACCGAGAGGTGAAGCACTCCGTTAATTAATTTATCTGTGGGAATGGAGCTGCTTATTTCCGGAACATTTTTTACAATGGTTGCTTTGTATACAAAAGCATTGTTCATTGTGCCTATGATCTTATATCCCTTTGGATGGAATGTGAGATTTTTAAACTGGAGGGAATAGAAGATTGCATCAGGCGTGCTGTTCACCTGCAGGTTAATGCCTGATTCAGCTACCTGCGGCAATGCTATAGTTTGCTTCTTTCCTTTTTTATCTTCTACAGTTACCTGGTATTTTTTCCCGGGCTCAGGTATAATATTGAATACGCCCACATTCTTATCAATCGCTTTAAAAGAAACCAATTTTTCAGCAGGCTTGGAAGCTTCTGTTAAATACCCGCTCCACGCATCCGGCATTACACCTGGCGACTGCATGCGAACGGCAACCCTGGTAGCCGCTCCTGCAATAAAGTTCCCTCCTTCCGGAAATGCTGCTGCAGTCCACTCCGCTGTTGAATCTGCAACAAGTTTTTGGGGTGAAGCAGGATTATACACCTGCAATGTATGTTTATAATAAAAATCTTCACTAAAGTTCAGCATCCAGTTGGTATAAGCTCTTACATAATAAGAACCTTCGGGCAGGGAATCGGCAAGAGAAAAACTGCTTTGTCCCTCTCCTCCAAACAGCGGAACCAGTTTTCTGCTGATTAATGCTTTTTTGTTGTTATACAGCTCCACATACATACTGGTGGATATAGAGGAGTGATTGTACCCATCAAAAACAAATGTTTTAAACCAGATATTATCACCGGCAACATATTTATCCTTGCTGTAGAGTATATATATTTTTTCCTGCGGATATTTTTCGCTTAGTGTTTGTAGTGCTTCCTGCACTTTATCCTGTGCATCAGCAAAATGAACCAGTGTTACCAATGATAAAAAAAATGCTATTCTTTTCATGCCTTATCAAACATTTTATGAATGTACTATACAGGTATAACTACTTTTGCAAGATAGCATGAGCATCTGTTAGTACCAGGTTAATATTATAGGTGCTGTATAAACCTTTCTGCAATATATAGGAAGAAAAAAGAACTGAGCATATAATATTGCCGGAATACAGGCACTCAATTGTTTTCAAAACCCTTTGCAGACAATTCCATTCCTCTCACTACATATTTTCCCACCATATCAAATTCCAGGTTCACGCTGTCGCCTGTGTTAAGCCGGTGCATATTGGTATGTTCAAATGTGTAGGGAATAATCGCTACCGAAAATTGCTGTTGGGTTACATCAAAAATGGTAAGGCTGATGCCATTCAGCGCTATTGAGCCTTTTTCAATCACCAGTCTGGCAAATTTTCCTGCAAATTCAAACCGGAACTGCCAACTGCCTTCAAGTGCTGTTTTTTCAATGCAGGTAGCGGTTGTATCAACATGCCCCTGCACAAAATGCCCATCCAGCCGCCCGTTTGGGGTAAGGCATCTTTCCAGGTTTACCAGGTCGCCGGCTTTCCAGTTGCCCAGGTTGGTTTTTACCAGGGTTTCATGAATGGCGGTAACCTGGTGAATATTGCCCTGCACCTTTTCTACTGTAAGGCATACGCCATTATGAGATACGCTTTGGTCCGGTTTCAGCTCAGCGCTGATGGCAGACTGTACCTGGAAAATCCTGTTAGTGCCCTTATTTTCAATGGAAATTATAGTGCCGATTGTCTCAATTATTCCTGTGAACATGCTGCAAATTACTAACAGGCAATGATTTTTTTGTATGAAGATTTGCTTTTTCGGCCGTGATTACTATCTTTGCGCTCCTTAAAACCGTAAAGGGGGTATATTAATTATGTTGATTATTGATTCAAAAGATTGCGAAAACATAGACAAGGCGCTCAAAAAATACAAGAAAAAATTTGAGAAAGCGAAAATTTTATTGCAGTTAAGAGGCCGCCAGTCTTTTACAAAACCTTCGGTTAAACGCCGTGGTGAAGTGTTGAAAGCAATCTACAAGCAGAACATCCATAGTGGAAAGATCGAGGTTAAGTAACCCCGGTTAATAAACTTGCAAATAAAACTGAAGGTAGCTGTGAAGTATCATAACTTTACAGCTACCTTTTTTATGTCGCCAGATTCTATATATCATATTTATCTCCAGTCTTTTATCGATTATATAAAATTCGAAAAACGGTTTTCGCAGCATACGGTTATTGCATATGAAAAGGATTTAGAACAGTTTTTCACCTACCTGGAACAGGAACGAGATTCTCCTCCAATCATTGAAATTCAGTCAACCTATATAAAATCCTGGCTTGCGAATATGATGAAGGATAAAAGGAGCGCCAAAACCGTGAACAGGAAGATATCCACCCTTAAAGCTTTTTTTAAACAGCAGCTCAAAACAGGCGGTTTAGAATCTACACCGATGGGTACAATAGTATCACCTAAAATAAGCAAGCGCCTGCCAAGCTATGTGGAACAGAAGGAAACGGATACGCTTTTTAAACATGTTGAGTTCAGCGAAGGCTTTGAAGGACAAACACAGCGGCTGATACTAGCCCTGCTTTACGCTACCGGCATGCGCCTTAGTGAGCTGGTAAATTTAAAAGAAAGCCAGGTAGACCTTGGGCAGAAGACTTTAAAAGTGCTGGGCAAAGGAAATAAGGAACGCATTATTCCTATAGGGAATGATATATCACAGGCACTTGCGGATTACCTGCAACTTAAATCTTCATTACCTGAAGCAGATCATATTTTTTTATTAATAAATGCTAAGGGGAAAAAGCTATATCCCAAGTATGTTTACCTGGTAGTAAAAAAATACCTTTCGCTGGTAACCACTCAAAAGAAAAAAAGCCCCCATGTGCTGCGCCATACTTTTGCCACCCACCTAACCAACGAAGGCGCAGACATAAACGCCGTAAAAGAGCTTTTAGGGCACTCCAGCCTGGCGGCTACACAGGTATATACCCATAATACAATTGAGCGCCTGAAGGATGTTTACAGGAAAGCTCACCCCAAAGCATAGGTGAAAAAAATGCATGTTAAAACAATAAAATTTATTTGAAAACTTGTGCATAAAAGCTTAATTTGAGGCTAATGAAACAGGTAGTTTCAGAAGTTCTTTAGATATTATTTTTATTGTTCACAGCATTTAAAAAAGGACTATCATGAATGTAAACATTCAAACTGTGCATTTTGACGCAGCATCAACTTTAATTGAGCATGTAAACAAAAAAATTGAGAAGCTAAACAATTTTCACGACAGGATCACAACAATAGATGTATACCTGAAACTTGACAATGTAGCGCACCAGATTAAAGATAAAATAGCGGAGATAAAAGTGAACATTCCCCGCTACGCATTTTTCTCTAAGGAATGTTCAAAATCTTTTGAAGAATCATTTGACAACGCTTTAGATTCTATCATAGAACAGATAAAAAGAAAAAAAAATAAACAGATGCAGGCCGCATAACAAAGAGACCCCAAACGGGGTCTTTTTGTTTTTTACCCCATTTTCGCTCCATTCCTTCTCTATCATTTGTAAAAATTTCTTTTTTATAAATTTTTGCATTTCAATAATTCCATTACCTTTGCCTTCCCAAAAAATAAGGGGTCAAATATTTTTATTTGAAAGTTCTTTACAGCATTGAGTTTCAGTCAAAAAATGCCACTTTAGCTCAGCTGGTAGAGCAACTGATTTGTAATCAGTAGGTCGTTGGTTCGATTCCGACAAGTGGCTCAGGCTTAAATATTGGATATAATTTTTGACAATTTGATTTTTTAGGGGCAAGTAGCCAAGTGGCCAACGGCAACAGACTGTAAATCTGTCCTCTTCGGAGTTCGGTGGTTCGAATCCATCCTTGCCCACCAAACGAATGTGATAATGTGTGAATATGAAAATGTGGAAATGATTGCATTTGTTAGTTCTTAAAACTTTGGAATAATTGAAAAATAATGGGAATTTTCACATTCTCATATTTTCATATTTCCACATTAACAAGCGGGAGTAGCTCATTTGGTAGAGCGATAGCCTTCCAAGCTATAGGTGGCGAGTTCGAGCCTCGTCTCCCGCTCTTTAAAGTTTGGCGTTTACAGTTTGCAGTTTAAAAGTTAGCCAACTGGAAACTACAAACTCTGAACTCTTAAACTGAGAATGCCGTTGTAGCTCAGTGGTAGAGCACTTCCTTGGTAGGGAAGAGGTCGTGAGTTCGATTCTCACTAACGGCTCAGGATAATGAATGATTAAATATTTTTTTTAATAAACAGTCTGCAACCTGTAATAAAATGCGTTCGGGGAGCAACTAAATTTTAAACCTCAATAAAACAGATAAACGATGTCAAAAGAGACCTTCAAGAGGGATAAACCCCACGTAAATGTTGGTACTATCGGTCACGTTGACCATGGTAAAACTACTCTTACCGCAGCTATTACCGAAATCCTTTCTAAACAGGGATTGGCGCAGGCTAAAAAGTATGACGAAATTGATGGTGCTCCTGAAGAAAAAGAAAGGGGTATCACTATTAACACAGCTCACGTAGAATATCAGACAGCTAACAGGCACTATGCTCACGTAGATTGCCCTGGTCACGCTGACTATGTAAAAAATATGATTACAGGTGCTGCTCAGATGGACGGTGCAATCCTGGTGGTTGCCGCTACTGACGGTCCTATGCCTCAAACAAGAGAGCACATCCTTCTTGCCCGCCAGGTAGGTGTACCTCGTATGGTGGTATTCATGAACAAGGTTGACCTTGTTGATGATCCTGAGTTACTGGAACTGGTTGAAATGGAAATCCGCGAATTATTAACCAAGAACGGATTTGATGGTGATAATACGCCTATTATCAAAGGTTCTGCTACAGGTGCTCTTGCAGGCGATGCTAAATGGGTTGGTGCAATCACTGAATTAATGAACGCAGTTGATGATTATATTCCTCTTCCTCCCCGTCCGGTTGATTTACCATTCCTGATGAGTGTGGAAGACGTGTTCTCTATCACTGGTCGTGGTACAGTTGCTACAGGCCGTATTGAAAGAGGTCGTGTTAAAGTAGGTGAAGGTGTTGAAATCGTAGGTTTGATGGAAAAACCGCTTCCTTCTACTGTAACAGGTGTGGAAATGTTCCGCAAATTGCTGGACGAAGGTGAAGCTGGTGATAACGCTGGTTTATTATTGCGCGGTATTGAAAAAACACAGATCCGTCGTGGTATGGTAATCTGTAAACCAGGTTCTATTACTCCGCACACTGAATTTAAAGGTGAAGTTTACGTATTAAGCAAAGATGAAGGTGGACGTCACACGCCATTCTTCAACAAATACCGTCCTCAGTTCTATTTCCGTACAACTGACGTAACAGGTGAAGTAACTTTACCTGCTGGAACTGAAATGGTTATGCCTGGCGATAATACATCACTTTCTGTTACCCTTATCCAGCCTATCGCGATGGAAAAAGGTTTGAAATTCGCGATTCGCGAAGGCGGTCGTACAGTAGGTGCTGGTCAGGTTACTGAAATTATCAAATAAAAAGCCCACCTAAATCCTCCCGAAGGGAGGACTTTGGAAAAGCTTTAATACTTTTGCAAAGTACCTTAGGCGGTTAGCTTGGGTACTTTGTTTTTAGAATAAGTTCTTTAACAATATCAGAGTTCCCTAAACTTCTCCTTGCGGGAGGTATAAAGGCACTCTTTTTACACGGGCATGGTGCAACGGTAGCATACGGGTCTCCAAAACCTTTGATCAGGGTTCGAATCCTTGTGCCCGTGCTTTGAAAAATTGAGTTATGAATAAAATAAGCGCGTATATTAAAGATTCATACCGCGAGCTTTTAGAAAAAGTGAGTTGGCCAAGTTGGCGTGAGCTCCAGCAATCTACCATGATTGTGCTGGTAGCTACATTGCTTATAACCGGCTTGATTTGGGTGATGGACTTTGCCAGCAATTCACTGTTAAAATTTATTTACTCTTTATTTAAATAATAATGGAAGAAGTAGTAAATGCCGAAGAAACCAAATGGTATGTGCTGCGTGTAGTGAGCGGCAAAGAAAGAAAAGTGAAAGAATACCTTGATAAAGAGGTATCCCGCAGTGATTGGGGCAAAGTGGTAAAACAGGTTTTTCTGCCGGTTGAAAAAGTATACAAGGTACAGAACGGGAAAAAAGTAATGCGTGAGCGTAACTTCTATCCTGGTTATGTTATGATTGAAGTTGAGCCGGGCAAACTGAACGACGATATCATTACCACTATAAAAAACACCAATAGTGTTATTCATTTCCTTGGAAAAGATAATCCTATTGCGCTCCGCAAAGCTGAGGTAAACAAAATGCTGGGTAAGGTAGATGAAATGAGCGATGCCGGCGTAACCATGAGCGAACCTTTTATAGTGGGTGAAACCATCAAAATTATTGACGGACCTTTTAACGACTTTAACGGCGTTATTGAAGAAGTGAATGACGAGAAGAAGAAATTAAAAGTAAACGTAAAAATATTTGGACGCGCTACGCCTGTTGAACTGAACTATATGCAGGTAGAAAAGATCGTTTAGGATATTTAATAAGTAACATACTCCATCATATTCAGGTTCCGAACCTCACAAGGTTCGGAACCTTTTTTTATTGCAGTTACAAAATGATAAAAAACAGCAATATTCCTGTAAGCCGCTCCGTTTGTATCTGGTAATTCCCTCAAAGTACCTAATATCCGTTTTATGAAAAGGATCTGCCTTACGCTGTTTGCATGCTGCTGTCTTCTGTTTTCCTGTAAAAAAGAAGCCGCTGATACTATACAAATAAGAGTGCAAAATGCCACTCCTCTACAAATTGAGCAGATACATATTTCAGGCGGTGCGGATGCGGAAATAACCTTTGAATCATTACCTGCAGGTTTTACAACCGGTTACAGAACTGTCAGTAGTCCTGAAATTGCCACTCCCCAATGTAAAATTTATGTCCGCGGTTTGCAGGATCCTTTTGTTTCTTCAGACAATGACCTATCCAGGCTAAGGCCCGGGCAGTACACCTGCCACGTAACTTATATCAATGCCCTGCCGGCAATAAAATTTACTAAAGAATAACTGATTTCCCGCTGATAATCATTGCGTTTTCTTTTATCAGGTAATACCATTTATTTATTTTTCCACATTAGCTGCGGATAGTTTTTTGTGCCGGAATAAAAAACCGTAAGTTTGCACGACCTCTCTGGATGTATCTTCCAATGTAACAGGTCAGGTTTCAACAGCATATCTCAATAGTTGAGATATTATTTTTTTTAGGTATAACATTAATATTTAAATCATGGCCAAGTACATTTTTGTTACCGGTGGCGTAACATCTTCTTTAGGTAAAGGTATTATCTCTGCTTCGCTTGCTAAGCTGCTGCAGGCCCGTGGCTTAAAAGTAACCATTCAAAAATTTGACCCCTATATCAATGTTGACCCTGGTACCCTTAACCCATATGAACATGGAGAGTGTTATGTAACAGAAGATGGCGCTGAAACAGATCTTGACCTTGGTCATTATGAGCGTTTCTTAAACATTTTCACATCGCAGGCTAATAATGTTACTACCGGGCGTATATATCAAACCGTTATTAATAAAGAAAGAGAGGGCGCTTATCTCGGTAAAACCGTACAGGTTATTCCGCATATTACCGATGAAATAAAAAGAAGAATGTTGCTTCTTGGCAATGAAGGTTATGATATTGTTATTACTGAATTAGGAGGAACTGTGGGCGATATAGAAAGCCTTCCTTTTATTGAAGCGGTTCGCCAGCTTCAATGGGAACTACCTGATGAAGATTGCCTGGTTGTTCATCTCACTCTTATTCCTTATTTAAAAGCGGCTAAAGAGCTTAAAACAAAGCCAACCCAGCACAGTGTTAAATTACTGAGCCAGGAGGGTGTTAATCCTGACATCATTGTATGCAGAACCGAACGACCGCTTTCACCTGAGATCCGCAGGAAAATCGCATTGTTCTGTAATGTAAAGCCCGATGCTGTAATCGAATCCGCTGATGCTCCCACTATCTATGAAGTTCCGCTGATGATGATGCGGGAAAAACTGGATAAAATATGCCTTAAAAAACTGGACATACAACAGTTTAATGAACCTGAATTAAGTAAGTGGAAAGAGTTTCTTGATAAGCTCAAATACCCAAAAAATAAGATCAATATAGGATTGATAGGCAAGTACATAGAATTGCAGGATGCTTATAAATCCATACTCGAAGCGTTTGTGCATGCGGGCGCCGTAAATGAATGCAGCGTAAATGTGGTTAATATTCACAGCGAATTTATCAGCGCTGAAAATGTGGAAGAAAAGCTCAGTACACTGGATGGTTTACTGGTAGCACCGGGTTTTGGTTTAAGAGGCATTGAGGGAAAAATTTTAGCGGTTAAATATGCCCGTGAGAATAACCTGCCTTTCTTTGGTATTTGTCTTGGCATGCAGATGTCGGTTATTGAGTTTGCCCGGAATGTGCTTAATTTAAAAAATGCACACTCTACTGAAATGGATGTAAATACCCCGAATCCTGTAATTGACCTGATGGAGGAGCAAAAGAAAATTACAGCTAAAGGCGGTACCATGCGTTTGGGCGCTTACCCCTGTGCGTTAAAAGAAGACACCCTGGCTTACCAGATTTACCAAAAGCCGGATATCAGCGAGCGGCACCGCCACCGCTGGGAATTTAATAATGCTTACCTGGAAGCTTTTGAAGAACATGGTATGATAGCAAGCGGTAAAAATCCTGAAAGCGGGCTTGTTGAAATAGTAGAGCTAAAGAATCACCCTTACTTTATTGGCGTTCAATATCACCCTGAATTAAAGAGCACGGTCGAAAACCCGCATCCGCTGTTTGTAAGCTTTATTAAGGCTTCAAAGGAATTTAATGAAACAAAAAATGCGAAAAAGAAGCCGCTTTTGCAGGGCGAAATGATATAGGTGGAGGCAGAAGGTTTGTGGTTTGTGGTTTTTAGTTTGTGGTTATGAACCCCTTTAAACATTTACCTGTTTTTTGCCTTAAGTTTTTCTGTTTTCCCCGAAACAATTGCACTTATCGCCCCAAAGTTTAGCCAAACACATTACCTTTGCCCACTCAAATTTTAAGGTAATATGCAGTTTGATAAAAACGCGATCTTTGGCTTTGTTTTGCTGGCATTGATGTTCTTAGGCTTTTTCTATTTTACCCGTACCGGTCAACTGGAGGCTGAAAAAGAAAGAAAGCATATCCAGGATTCCCTGGCTGCACTTCAACCTAAGGTAGATAGTAATCTTGTCCGTACGGATTCAGTGAACAGGCAGAACCAGGATAAATTAAATGCCGCCGGTCAGTTTCAAACTGCTGTATCAGGCAGTGAGAAAGAAATCATTTTAGAAAACGATCTTGTTAAAATAACTTTTACCAATAAGGGAGCTCAACCAAAGATCGTTGAATTAAAAAAATACAAATCTGTAGACAGCCAGGATGTTAAGCTTGTTGAACCCGGCTTTGATAAAATATCTTACCCTATTAATACAGAAGCCAATCGCTCCATTCAAACCGGCGACTTGTATTTTGCCCAGGGCGAAATTTTAAAAACAGCAGACGGCGGACAGTCAATTGCTTATATCTTAAAAGATTCCACAGGAAAAGGAATAACCCACCAGTTTACTTTACATCCCGGCAACTATATGGTTGACTGGAATATTGAGTTTACTGAACCCGGCGCATTACTTACCCAGAATAACCTGAACCTGCTTTGGCAAAACGAGGTAATACAGCACGAAAAAGACATTGTAACCGAAAAAAGAGAAACGCAGATTGGCTTCTGGATTAAAGATGACTACGATTATTTTACGCTTGGCAGAAGTTATGATCATCAATTTGAAGCTCCATTGAAATGGCTGAGTGTTAAACAGAAATTTTTTAATACTACCATCATCGCTAAAAATAATTTCAATTCAGGCTCTATAAGCTGCACGGAAAATCATGACACCACAGGAATAATCACGGCCGCTACTTCTAATTTAAAAATTGTTGTTCCGGCAGGCAATACCGCTACTATTCCTTTGCAGATATATTATGGTCCTAATGATTATAAAATATTAAAGAGCTACGATCTCGGAATGCAGGAGGTGATCAATCTTGGACAGGGTCCTTATGCTTTTGTAAAGTACATCAACAAATGGCTGGTAATGCCTGTGTTTGACTTTATTAAAAAGTTTGCGGGCAGCTATGGATTGGTAATTGCTTTACTTACCATTTTCATTCGTGTGCTCACTTCTCCCCTGTTATATAAGAGCTATTTAAGCGGCGCCAAAATGAAGGCGTTACGTCCCGAACTTGATATTTTAAAAGCAAAGTTCAAGGATGATCAGCAGGGATACGCAATGGAGCAAATGAAGGTGTTCAGGAGCGCGGGAGTAAATCCTTTGGGAGGATGTATGCCTGCATTATTGCAGATACCTATATTCTTCTCGCTGTACAGCTTCTTTAATTCCGCAATAGCATTAAGAGGTGAAAGTTTTTGGTGGGCAACGGATCTTTCTTCATATGATTCAATATTGACCTTTGGTTTCAATATTCCCTTTTACGGTAATCATATAAGCTTATTTACTTTACTGGCTACAGGTACCAGCTTACTTATTTCTATTTATGGAATGTCGCAAACACCAACCCAGGATAACCCCATGATGAAATATATGCCATATATATTCCCCATCATGTTGTTAGGTATTTTTAATAGTTTACCATCAGCGTTAACCTGGTATTATACGGTTTCTAACCTTATTACACTGGCGCTGCAATATGTTATCCAGAATTTCATCATCAATCACGATAAAATTCTTGCACAATTAGAGCTCAATAAAAAGAAGCCGAAGACAAAAAGTAAATGGCAGGAACGGTTAGAGCAAATGCAGGAAACACAAAAAAAATTGCAGCAAACAAAAAATAAGCAACAGGGTAAATAATCATTAAAGCGATTATTATAAATGAAACGACAGAGATAAGATATACTGATCTCTGTCGTTTTACTTTTATCAAAATCAAACTATTGTTTACCCGGCAACAGCTTTTTTAACAAGGGTCATACAACTACACACCGCATTTTACTATCTTTAACCCTAAAGCTTAATCAATGCATTGTAGATACATAGCAGTTATTGCCTTCGTTTTATCGTTTGTTAATCCTCTTAAAGCGCAAAAAATACTTTCTGAAGGCACAATTGTTTATGATATCACTATTCAAACCGGAAGCAAAGAGCCTCAACTGGCAGATATGTTTGACGGCGCTAAAACTACCATCTATTTAAAAGGCGGCCAGAGCCGTACAGAAATGGTTAGCCCGCTTGGTTCTACCATCACTATACTTGATGCAAGAAATAATTCAGGCGCTGTGCTTAAAGAGTATGGGAACCAGAAACTGCTGATCAAAATGTCTAAAGAAGACTGGACAGATATTAACAGCAAATATTCCGGTATTGTTTTTACTATGGAGAATGAAACAAAGGAGATTGCCGGGTATAAGTGTCAAAAAGCCAGTGCAAAACTTAAGGACGGAACTACTTTCACCGTTTTTTTTACAAAGGAGCTGGTGACTGAAAATAAAGATTACGATTTTCAATTTAAGAACCTGCCAGGTCTGCCGCTTGAATATGAGTCATCTTTAGGTAATCTTAAAGTAAAATACACAGCATCCAAAATCGCCTTCGACCCCATCCCTATGCAGAAGTTCGCGGTTCCTACATCTGGATACAGGCAACTTACTTATGCTGAAAGCAAAACGTTGAAAGGAGCACAATAATCAAAAAATATTACCGGGGATTTGATTGAGTTGGAGCAGTCTTAATAAAACCGGGAAGCTTAACACCGGATTGTGTTTTATAAGGCAACACGTAGGTAACATTTCCTTTCTTAAAAGAAACAATATTACTTTGAGATTTTAACTGTTGGGTTGATTTATAACCTACCGGGGTATTGTTCCTGGAAGGAATAGTATAGCTATCTTTTAAAGAAAAAGTAACCTTTGATTTTAAGTTGGAAAAACTAACATTTTCTGTACTCTTGGTTTTGTCATCACCAGCGCTGGAACGCTTACCGGTAACAGCAAATACATACTGACCAACAGCGAAGACTGTAATCGCTATCAGCGCATGTTTAACAGACAATGTTTTTATAAAATTTCCAATTTTCATTTACTTAACAAAAATAGCAATTTATTTTAACTATTTGCAATACCATTCATCATAATTTTTGCAGCACCTTAACAATTGAATCAAAAAACATGCAAAAGTTTGTTTTTATAAAATAAAGGCTTAAATTTCATTAACTTACGTTCATATGCAAGAAAATCCTTATCGAAACGACAAAAATGAGATGAGAGATTTATTAAAGCAATTTGAAAATCTCCGCTCAGGCAAAAATCACTCATTCCTGGAAGAAGAAGCTTTTGAAAAGATAATTGACCATTTTGACGACAAAGATGATGTTGCCAGTGCCATTGAAGCGGTAGAACTGGGCATAGAACAATTTCCATATTCCTCCTCTTTAATGGTTAAAAAGGCAGATCTGCTTATTGCAACCAGGAGGTATACCGAGGCATTGGAAATGCTTGAAAAAGCCGAAATTTTTGACAATTCTGATATAGATATTTATATACTCAAAACCGATATTTTCCTGGCGCTTGATGAGCAGGAAAAAGCTGTAGAACTGCTGGAAACCGCCATTGATATGTTTGAAGGGGAAGAGAGGATTAATCTCCTTTTTGAGCTGGCGGATGTATATGATGATTATGAGGAATTTGATAAAGTATTTGATTGTCTTGTTCACATACTTCACAATGAGCCCAACAATGAGGAAGCATTGTATAAGATATGCTTCTGGACTGATTTTACCGGGCGCAGCGAGGAAAGTATAAAGCTGCATCAGAAAATATTAGATGATTTTCCATACAATGAGCTGGCCTGGTTTAACCTGGGCGCTGCATACCAGGGTTTAAAATTATTTGAGAAAGCGATTGATGCTTACAAATACGCACTGGTGATCAATGAAAAATTTGATTATGCATACCGCAATATTGCAGATGCGTATATCCGGCTGAGAAAATATAGGGATGCCATAGAATCATTGGAAAAAGTGATTGAATTAGCGAGACCGGAAGATGTGATTTACGAAGCTATAGGGCATTGTTACGACCGGTTAAAAAATTATGCGCAGGCAAGATTTTATTATAAAAAAGCATCGCACCTGAACAGCGATGACAGTAAACTGTATTATAAAATAGCCTGTACTTATATCAATGAAATGTCGTTGAACAAAGCGGTTCAATACCTTGAATCTGCAATGCGTATACATCGTATGCAGCCGGAGTATAATCTTGCCATGGGTGAGTGCCTGCTGGAACTTGGAAATATAAGGGATGCTATAACATATTTTTCAAACGTGGTAAAGGTGCGCCCACGCAGCATCAGCGGGTGGGAGGCATTAATAAGATGCTTGTATAAAGAAGATTATTTTGATGAGGCAATGGAACAAATTGCTGCTGCTCAGAATATTGCGGGAGATAAGCCTATATTTCTATTTTATAAAAGTGCCGTGCTTTTTGGAATGGCTAAAAGTAAAGAAGCTTTGCTTTTGCTTCAGCAGGCAATGGAAGCTTCTCCCAAAACCTTAAAAAAGTTCATTGAGCTAAATCCAACCATCCTTCAAAATCAACAGGTTGTTGATATAATAGCCTATTACAAGAAAAGAAGATCAATCTGACATGAAAAAATAATCACTGGCAGAGGAAATTACGGCTATACCCCTGCTCCTTTGCGCCCTCTCCATGGGTTGGTAGCAAAGAAAATAATGTTGCGAAAATCCGGAATGCGCCCGGGGATTACTCACCTAAACCTAATCTTCCTTATTTTTGCTGATTCTTAAAACATTTGATATTGATGAATTTCAATCTCAGTCAGATACCTGAACGAAAAACCAAACCAAGAAACTCAGGTATAACAATGGTGATGGATAAGGGCTTAAGCATTGAAGAGGCAAAAAATTTTTTAAGTATCTCCTATCCGTATGTTGACATTGTAAAACTAGGTTTTGGTACTTCATTTGTTACTCCCCGGCTTAGAGAAAAAATAGAGCTTTACCAATCTTACGATTTGCCTGTATATTTTGGCGGCACTTTGTTTGAAGCATTCCTGATAAGAAATCAATTCCAGGATTATATAAACGTTTGCAAAGATTATAATATCAGCTATATGGAGGTGAGTGATGGCTCCATTACTATTCCTCATGCTGAAAAATGCGGGTATATTGAAAAACTCACAAAGCACGGAGTTGTATTAAGTGAAGTAGGCAGTAAAGATGCCGAGCATATTATTCCGCCTTATAAATGGATAGAGCTTATGAAATCTGAACTTAATGCCGGTTCAGAATATGTAATAGCTGAAGCAAGGGAGGCGGGTAACGTGGGCATATACAGGGGTACGGGAGAGGTACGCGAAGGCCTTGTGCAGGAAATTCTGACACAGATACCGGAAGAAAAAATAATATGGGAGGCGCCGCAAAAAGCACAACAGTTATATTTTATTGAATTGCTTGGCTGTAACGCGAATCTCGGCAATATTGCTCCAACTGAAATGATAGCGCTTGAAGCAATGCGTATTGGCTTAAGGGGAGACACCTTTCATTTGTTTTTAAATAAAGACGACGTAGAATGAAGTTATATGGGCTGATCGGTTATCCGCTGGGGCATTCTTTTTCCAAAAAATATTTCACGGAAAAATTTGAGCACCAGTCTTTAGATTGCAGGTTCGAAAATTTCCCGATAGAGCATATTGACCTGTTACCAGTGATTATTGAGCAGCACCCCGATCTTGAAGGTTTGTGCGTTACCATTCCTTACAAAGAAAAGGTATTGCCTTTTTTGCATGAGCTGTCTCCTGAAGTTGCTGCCATCAATGCCTGTAATTCTATCAAAATAAAAAATAAAAAGCTTTTTGGCAATAATACTGATGCCATTGGCTTTGAACAATCACTTTTACAGCAGCTAAAGCCTTATCACAGTGATGCATTGGTGTTAGGTACCGGTGGCGCTGCCAAGGCAGTAGCATTTGTTTTAAAGAAGCTCGGTATTGCATATAGTATTGTCAGCCGCACTGCGCAGCCAAATGTAATTACCTACGCTTCTTTGAATGATGACATTATTAAAAAGTCATTGCTGATTGTAAACGCTTCTCCGGCAGGCACCTACCCAAACAGTAATACCTGTCCGCACATTCCATATGACGCCATAACAGATCAACATTTTCTTTTTGATCTCGTATATAATCCTCCCAAAACCATCTTTTTGCAAAAGGGGGAAGAAAAAGGCGCAGCCATTCAAAATGGTTTTGACATGCTTGTGAACCAGGCAGAAGCAAGCTGGAAAATATGGAATTCCCGATAAGTAATAATAACCTGCTATGTTTGCAGGCAAATTATTGTAAAAAAGGGTGATCAATAAAGCGGTACAGTTTGTATTTTTTGCCAACTATTTTGTGGGTTTGCTTGCTGTAATGCTTGCAATTGAAACATGTGTGCAATTACAATTACCTTTAAGTTCACCAGCTTTTTATACTTTCCTTTTTTTTGCTACTGTATTGTATTATACCTGGGCATATATCCTGCCCCCGGCAGCCAGTGCCACCAACCCAAGAACAGCATGGTATAAAACGCATGCACGCTATGTTGTCAGCACTCAAATCCTGTTTATTATAATTATTGCTATTGCGCTGTGTGTTTTAGCCGTTGAAAATTTTAACCGGCTGCATTTTTTTAATATTTATGACTGGATCATCCTGGTAAGTATTCCTTTAACAGGCATATTATATTATGGATTATTACCAAGATCAATTCTAAACAGGAACCTGCGTAATACAGGATGGATCAAACCATTTGTAATAGGTTATGTATGGGCAGGGTGGATATGTTTTTTGCCCGCTATGATGGCTAAAATGGAAGGAAGCGTTCAGCTAAACTCCACATTTATGCTTTGGCTGTTCATTAAAAACTGGATGTTTTGTACGGTAAATGCTATTATGTTCGACATTAAAGATTATGCCGATGATTCAAACAAACAATTAAAAACATTTGTGGTAAGATTTGGTCTCCGGAAAACCATATTTGTTATACTTATACCATTGCTTTCTATCGGGGTAATATCATTTTTGATATTTGCAGTACAAAATCACTTCAGCTTGCCCAGGATCATATTCAATTTAATTCCTTTTGCATGCTTATTATATGTATCGCTTTCCCTGCAGCAAAGAAAATCCATATTATACTACCTCATTGTTATTGATGGGTTGCTCTTGATAAAAGCCGTGTGTGGTATTTGTGGAATTATATTTCGATAATAGAAGATGCCGGGAAAAAATAATTACGATAAAATTGCTTTTTGTTACGACCGGTTAAGCAGGTTGGTTTTTGGAAGCAGCATCAGGCAATCGCAAATTTGTCTTTTGCCTTTTATTTCTCCGGGAAACAGGATACTGATTGTGGGTGGCGGTTCAGGATGGATACTGGAAGAAATTTCAAAGCTTTATACTTCGGGCTTACACATTGTGTATATAGAAGTGTCAGCAAAAATGCTGAAGCTGGCCAAAGAAAGAAATATAGCTGAAAACAAAGTTGAATTTTTGAATTGTTATATAGAAGAATATCATACCGCTTCTGCTTTTGATATAATCATTACCGCATTTTTGTTTGACAACTTTACTGAGAAAACCGCAACAGAAAATTTTGATAAACTCAATGCTTTGCTCAGCAATAAAGGCAAATGGTTATTTACTGATTTTCATATTACTGCGAAAAGTAGTTTTTACCAGCGGATGTTGCTGAAGCTGATGTATTCTTTTTTCAAACGGGCAGGCAATGTAGAAGCTGATAAGCTTATTGATATCGACTTCTTCTTTCTTAAATATCACTACAAAGAAGTGTTTTGCAAATACTATTATGACCGGTTTATTAAGGCGGTGTGTTGGGTAAAGGAGATGAATTGCTGATTCATAGCATCCTATCTAACAGCATTAGCCAAATCTTCAATATATTTCCGGCTCTTCATTTTTTTGATCTGCATTTCTCTGTTATGATTGCGCACACTTTTAGCCACGAATCACACTCATTATCACGAATAATTCCTGTGTAACAACCTGGTTATTTCACAGAGGAGCGCGAAGGCTACACAAAGAGCCACAAAGCATAATAAAACGCTCTGTGTAACTTTGTGCATGCTTTGTGGCTCTTTGTGTAGCAAATCCTGTTCCGCCACTGCGAACGCCGGAATTCGTGGCAGGAAATATATCAAGGATTATTTAAAAAACTAATTTTAAACAGCTTCTAAGGCATAGTTTATATATTAGCTGAAATTAAAAAAGGTTACCAAATAATTTGATAACCTTACCTTGGTGGAGAACAGGGGAGTCGAACCCCTGACCTCTTGCATGCCATGCAAGCGCTCTAGCCAACTGAGCTAGTTCCCCAAATCAGGAGTGCAAATATAGAGCCCTGACATACTTTCACCAAAAAGAAAAAACCAGGTTTTTACCTGGTTTAAAATATAATATCTGAAACAATTGATTAATCTCCCCAGATTTCCCCCTTGTCTTCAAGCCATTCTTTAACAGATGCTGTGGTAACAGACTTCGGACGTTCAAGCGCAAGGCCCAGCGCCCTGTCCCAACATAGGCTGGCAAGCACACCTAAAGCACGGCTTACGCCAAACAACACCGTATAAAACTCATACTCCACCATTCCGTAATGCACCAGTAAAGCGCCACTATGTGCATCTACATTCGGCCAGGGGTTTTTTACTTTTCCTAACTCCTTAAGTATATCAGGCACTACCTCGTATATTCTCCATACTGTATTTACAAGCGGATCATCTGCCATGTGCTTTTTACTGAACTCCATTTGTGCAGTAAACCGTGGGTCTGTTTTGCGCAGCACGGCATGCCCGTAGCCCGGAACCACTTTACCTTCTCCCAAAGTTTTCTTTACGTACTTTTTTATTTGCTCTTTGGTTGGCAGTTTTACAGCAAGCTCTTCCCGCATCTCAAAAATCCATTTGATCACTTCCTGGTTTGCCAAACCATGTAAAGGTCCTGCAAGCCCGTTCATACCCGCCGCTAAGCTTAAATAAGGATCACTGAGCGCTGAACCTACCAGGTGTGTAGTATGTGCTGATACATTTCCTCCTTCATGGTCTGCGTGTATTGTCATGTACAGGCGCATCAGCTCTTTAAAACTTTCATCTTCAAAGCCCAGCATATGGGCAAAATTTCCAGACCAATCCAGCAAGCCATCCGGCTGAATATGTTTTTCATCTTTATACTTACGACGATATATATAGGCGGCCACACGAGGTAACCGTGCTATCAGCGTCATGGCATCATCAAATGTCGCATCCCAATAGTCCTTTTTATTCATCCCTTCGGCATACTTTTTCGCAAAAATGCTTTCATTTTGAAGCGCCATAATAGCTACTACAAATTGCGTCATGGGGTGAGATGACTTGGGCACCGCTTCAATAGCATCAAACACATAATTGGGTACATGAGAACGACGCTGCCAGGAATTGGTTACATCCAGCACATCCTGTTCTGTCGGTAACTCCCCTATCAGCATCAGGTAAAACAAACCTTCGGGCAAGGGCTCTGTTCCCCCAGGTGCTTTAGGCAATTTTTTCTGTAATTCAGGAATGGAATACCCCCTGAAACGTATCCCCTCTTTTGCATCCAGTAATGAAGTTTCTGTAACCAACCCTGTTATTCCCCTCATTCCCTGGTATATCTGGCTAAGCACCACCTCGCCTATTTTCTTATTTCCGTGTTTCTTTAAAATGTCTTTTATTTCCGCGGATTGTTCATCGGCTCTAGCTTTAAACCGTTCTTTTAATGTGGCCATATTGAAAAATTTACATTTTTATCCTTTTAATCCTCAAGGGTAGCTGATGGCGCTAAAGTTAGCCAAAAACATTGTTACAAGCCCTAAAAAAACAGGAAGTTTCAGGTTAATTTACATTAAAATGATATTTGCCAACAAAGGTTTACTTTGGAGCTTTGCGGTAAAGATAGTAGGTGAGTATGCCAAAAAGTACATTGGGTATCCAGGCTGCAAGAATTGGCGGAAGGTTTCCCTTTACACTGAAAATAGTTGAAAAACGGTCTAAAAGAATGAACAGGGCGGCAATAGCAAAGCCGGCAGCAAGATGTATACCACTGCCTCCACGAATTTTTCTGGAAGCCAGTATCGCGCCTATAAGTGTAAGTATCAAAACAGTTACAGGCGTAGCATCTCTCCTGTATAATTCCACCTCAAGGTCGTTAATGCCTTCAGAGCCCCGTAATTTTTCCATATTAACCATTTGATTAAGCTCACGTGTGCTCAACCTGGATTTTACATATTCATCGCGTCTCAAATCTACCGGTGCAAACTTTAAATCTATACGCCGCACCGTATCTTGTTTAACATCTTCGTGAAGCCCGTTGATATGCCTTTCAATTACACCTGACAGTTTCCATTTCTTATCTTTTGGCTCCCACTCAATTTTATCAGCTCTTAAATTATATATTACCTGGTTGCCCTTAAGCCTGTCCATAAAAAAGCCATTACCACTCTTTGCAGTAGTATCATAATACCGTATGCCGCAATACGAATTGGAATCTATCCGCATGTAAATATTATTATTGGCAGATGACATGCCCGGGGCTTTTACATATTTAAGCTCAAATGCAGTTCGTATTTCATTGGCGCGGGGAACCAGCTTCCTGTTGCCTATCCAGAGCAATAATGATAAAAGAATGCCCCCGATTATATACGGTTTAAGCAAACGGTTAAAGCTGGTGCCGCTGGCAAGTATGGCAATAATCTCTGAACGGTTTGCCAGTTTTGATGTAAAAAAAATAACTGCTATAAAAGTAAAAAGCGGGAATAAAAAGGAAACAATAAAGGGAACAAAACCGACATAATAATTTTTCAGCACGAACCCTGCAGAAAGATTTGACCTGGCAAAATCATCCGTTTTTTCACTGATATCAACCACTACAGAAATAACCGTAAACAGCAGTATGCAGAAAACAAATGTTAAAATGAAATCCTTAAATATATACCAGTCTATTTTTTTCATGCCTGATATTAAGCGCCATTGACGGCAAAAGTAACTTAAAACTCTAACAAGAACTTTCGTAACTTTCTGAAATGAAAAATATTCACAATAGTTTCAGACTCTTAACCCTAATATTTCTCCTGCCTGTAACCACAGCACCTGTTTTTATTAAAGCACAGGATAATAACCACGACCTGTATGAACGGCAATTTTTTATTGAGGGAGATGACACCCTTTTTTGCCGCATACTTTCTCCTTTGCATTTTTCTCCTGAAAAGAAATATCCCTTAATTGTAGTATTACACGGCTCCGGGGAACGGGGAAACGATAATGATGCGCAACTAAAATGGGGGAGCGATCTTTTTCTTGATTCTGCCAACCGGGAAAAATTTCCGGCTATCGTGGTATTTCCGCAATGCCCGGCAGATTCATCATGGAGTGTAAGAGTACGACCTAAAAATCCTGATTCCGCCGGTATCAGGTTCCCGATGGATGTTGCTCCTACAAAACCATTGCGCATGGTAATGAACTTTATTGATACGCTTGCAAAAGGCGGCACCGTTGATCCTAAACGAATTTATATTGGCGGCTTATCAATGGGAGGCTTTGGCACTTTCGAAATATTATGGCGTAAACCTCATTTATTTGCCGCGGCATTTCCTATATGCGGGGGCGGTAACCCTGCCGGCGCAAAAATATACGGAAGAAATTTTCCTATATGGGTATTTCATGGAACTGATGACGATGCAGTACCGGTTAATAATTCACGCATTATGGTTGAGGCTTTGAAAGCGGCTAAAGCAAAAGTAAAATACACGGAATACCCCGGCGTAAAACATGATAGCTGGAAGAATGCTTTTGCAGAACCGGAGTTTTTGCCATGGCTGTTTGGGCAGAAGAGATAATGTGGGAATGTGGAGATTTGAAAATATGAAAATATGGAAGTGTGAGAATGGGGAAATATGAAAATGGGGAAGTGTGGAAATGGGGGAATGTGAGAATGGTATTAGTTATAAAACAGCTTAGATGATAAATGCCGTAATGGAATTTTTGTTTGAGTTTTTTATCCGGTTCTTTTTTGTTTTTCCTGGTGCATTTATTCGTTGGATGTTTAAAGGTTTTAAGAGTTCGTATAAAAAGGTGCTGGAGAATTCAGATTGGGAAATAAATGCATTGACTGGGATAGCTGTAACGGTCGGAATTATACTTTTAATTGTAAATGTTTGATATTTTATTGCTTTAGATATAAGCTAATCTCTTTTCCTGGGCAGCCTAATTGTTCCTGCTGCTAAATTTATGACAAGGATTACTTGTGCAGCTAAAAATACCAGAAATATCAGCGCTATAATTTTAGTATAGCTCGAAAATGCTTTAAATGAATTCCATTCACTATAATCATAATACCTTTTGGGGGTTGGATCTATGGGATAATTATTATCAATAAGCGATGAGAAAGCAAAAATCAGCAACATAATTATTGTAAGTAACGTATGAAGCCAGGTAAGTTTTAGTGAGTAAATAATTTTTTTACAAAAGAAATAGATTGCCCAGATAAAAAAGGGTATCACCGCTAATAATCCCAGGAAATGAGAAAAAGCTATTACAAAATAGGTATCGTGCAGGTGAAAATCAAGGGTATTTCTTTTATCAGAAAACAAAGAAAACAACGCAAATAATAATCCCGTAATTAAAAGTAAGTTATACGGCTGTTGTTTTATCCGCAGTATATTATTCAATGATGACATTTTGAACAAACAATTTCAAATCTCAAATTTCAAATCAAAAATTCTACAGCCTTTGCTTAAACCTCACTACACTCTCCTTCATCCAATTGGTAAAATCACCGGCTTCAATATGCCTCCTCGCCTCAGTAACTACATGCAGGTAAAAAGCAAGGTTTTGTATGCTGGCAATGGTTAATCCTAATATTTCTTTCGATTTCATTAAGTGCCTCAGATAGGCTTTGCTGTAATAGTTACTTGTTTCACAGGTTATGCCATCATCAATAGGAGAATGATCTTTCTCCCATTTTTTGTTATCAATATTAATAACACCATTTGATGTAAACAGCATAGCATTCCTTCCATTCCGGGTAGGCATCACACAATCAAACATATCAATACCCATCGCTATACATTCCAGTATATTCCAGGGCGTGCCAACACCCATCAGGTAGCGTGGCTTTTGCACAGGAAGATTATCACAACACAAGCCACATAAATCGTACATCATTTCTTCCGGTTCGCCCACACTCAATCCGCCAATAGCATTGCCTGTCGCGTTTTTTGAACTGATATATTCGCAGGAGGCCTTTCTGAGATCATTATATGTTCCGCCCTGCACTATAGGAAAAAGGTTTTGAGTGTGGCCATATTTGGGGGAAGTTGTCTCAATACGGTTAAAGCTCCTGTCGAGCCAGCGGTGGGTTAAATGCATGGATTTTTCAGCATATTTATAATCACTTGGATAAGGGGGGCATTCATCAAATGCCATAATAATGTCTGCCCCAATGCTTCTTTGTATATCCATCACCGTTTCCGGGCTGAACAGGTGCCGGCTTCCGTCAATATGGCTTTGAAACACAACCCCTTCTTCCTGTATTTTCCGTGTGCCCGACAAAGAAAAAACCTGGTAGCCGCCACTATCCGTAAGGATCGGCCTGTTCCAGTTCATAAATTGGTGCAATCCGCCGGCGCTTTCCAGTATGCCCGTACCGGGGCGCAGGTACAGATGATAGGTATTCCCCAGGATTATCTTTGCGTTCACTTCATCCTTCAACTGCTGCTGGGTAACTGCCTTTACGCTGCCTGCCGTGCCCACAGGCATAAATATCGGCGTAGGTATACTGCCATGGTCTGTAGTAATAATACCTGCTCTTGCTTTCGACTGACTATCTGTGGTTTTTAGCTCAAACTGAAGTGCCGCCATTTTTTCAACAATTTTTCACATTACAATTAAATCCATATTATCAAATCCTTGTATTTCTTACCTTCGCCGCCATGATTGAAAATTTGGACTGGCGTGTAATTATCTTCGGAGCTTTCTGTCTTTTTGCCCTTATCCAGATCATTTATTACCTGTATTTTTTCAGAAGGGTTGCTTTTTACAACCTTGGCCCTGAGGGATTATATCACCAGCAACCTGTTTCAGTAATAATATGCGCCCGCGATGAAGCCGCAAATTTAGCTAAAAATCTTCCCGGTGTATTAGTGCAGGAATATTCAGATAAACAGGAGCTTGTTTTGGTGAATGACAATTCTGTAGATGAAACAAAATACCTGGTTGAAGCCCTGCAAAAAGATTTTCCGCAGCTTACTACCCTGGAGTTAAAGCAGGAAGCAAAATTTATTACCGGCAAAAAATTCCCTTTATCAATGGGCATAAAATCGGCTAAGTATGATACCGTACTGCTGACCGATGCTGACTGCATTCCTGTTTCAGAATTCTGGATGCAGAAGATGATGTCCCGTTTTCAGCATGGCGCCGAAATTGTGCTCGGTTACGGCGCTTATCATAAAAGAAAGGGGTTACTCAATAAAATCATCCGGTTCGAGACTTTTCATACCGGGCTGCAATATTTCTCTTACGCGCTGGCCGGTATTCCATATATGGGCACGGGCAGAAACCTTGCTTATAAAAAAGCTGTATTTCTTAGAAATAAAGGATTTTCAGCACATAATCATTTACCCGGTGGAGATGATGACCTTTTTATTAATGCAGCCGCAACAGCAACCAATACGGAAGTTGTAATTGATAAGGATGCATTTACGCTTTCTGAGCCTAAAACTACCTGGAGCGAATGGATGAAGCAGAAAAAAAGGCATTTTACCACTTCCAAATATTATAAAGGTAAACATAAGTTTCTGCTGGGATTATATGCGTTCTCGCATTTCATGTTCTACCCGTTATGCATAGCTGCAGCCATTTTCTATAGTTGGCCATTGGCCTTAGGTGTTTTTGCACTACGTTTAATCGTACAGGGTATAATCCTGTATAAAGCCATGGAAAAACTGAATGAAGCTGATCTTTGGAAATGGTTTTGGGCATTTGATATTTTAATGTTTGTGTATTACTTCATCTTCACCCCCGCATTATGGAAGAAACCACAGGCAAACTGGAAATAATCACAAGGTTTTTTACAGATTTTTCTGAAAAACAGCTTGAGCAACTGGCATTGCTTGAACCGCTCTACAAAGAATGGAATGAAAAGATCAATGTTATCTCCCGCAAAGACATTGATTCATTGTACGAAAAGCATGTATTGCATTCACTTTCCATAGCCGCCTTATTTGATTTTCCTCCCGGGCTTGACATTGTTGACCTTGGAACCGGCGGCGGATTTCCGGGTATCCCATTAGCCATTATGTTTCCCGGGGTTAATTTTTTACTGGTCGATTCCATAGGTAAAAAATTAAAAGTTGTAAATGAAGTTGCCGCCGCGCTGCAGCTTACTAATATTAAAACCCGTCATACAAGAGTGGAAGAAATTACTGATAAGAAATTTGATTTTGTGGTAAGCCGTGCCGTTGCCCCCCTGGCAGATCTGTGGCGATGGAGTAAGCCGCTCTTAAAAAAAGAAAGAAAAATGGAGGAGTTTAAGAATGGGTTAATTTGTTTAAAAGGAGGCGATCTGACGGTGGAAATTGAACAAAGTGGATTAAAGCCCCACACCTGGCAACTAAGAGATGTATTTGACCAGGATTTTTTTACAGAAAAATACCTCTTATATGTTCCGGTTTAAGACACAGATAACTATTTTTTTATATTTAGCAGGATAGTTAAGTTTGTTGAAAATACAAATTGATTGCTTAGGAGGCTGCCAATAGTGTTTCTGTACGGCATGATGTGCTTTTGTGCATCAGCAAAAAACAACGATATAATTGATGTTACCCGCATTCAACACTATGATACTATATTAAAAAAGCTTCTTTATTTTATTGATTATTCCAAAAAGTATACTATCGATGATATAAACGATACTCTTTTTTCTTATACTGCCAATACATCTCCTTTCAACCAAAAAAAACTTGATGCAAATTATTTCATTAAACTAACACTTACTAATACCGGACAGCAGGACAGTTTTCTTCTTTATACCGGAAAAGCGCAGCGTTACAAAATGTATATGTGCGACAGCACAGGGAAAAAAATATTATTGAAGAACCAGGTAACTAAGTTCTCTCCGGGTTTATTCACTAATATTCCTTATGCTCAAATAGCATTAAAAAAAGGGGAACAAAAGGTATTTTACATCGCTTTGGAAATCAATTTTTACAATTGGTATCTTTTTGACCCGGTAATTCTCCGAACAGCAGATCATGCATATTTTTCCTTCTTACACCTGCTGCAGCCAAGCCGTATATATATGGCTATTACCATATTTTTTATGGGGATAATGTTCTGCATGTTCGCTTACACTTTTGCACTGTTCATCCGGAATCCCCTATGGGAATATTTACATTATTCAGTTGCCATTTTTATTTTCATGGTATATTTTGGTTTGCGGCTGTTGAACATATTTCACTTTGGATCATTATACTTCCTATTTTATGACCTGCGTTACCAGGGTTTGCAACTATTGGGGCATATGCTTATCCTGCTGTTTATTCTTTCGTTTTTAAAAACAAAAGAAAAAATGCCTGCATTTCACAAACAGGTAAAAGCGCTTATTTATCTGCAGCTTATTTTTTTGGTGGTCAACCTGCCATTAACTTATACCAATACCTATAATTATGCTGCAAACATTGCTTTCGATATTATGCGGGTTTTGGGGTTATTGTATTCCATATATGTTTCCATTTACCTGATTGCAAAAAACAAGAAAAAAGAAGCCCGTTACCTTGGTGCAGGTTCGTTGCTCTCTATTTTTATGGCATGCCTGGCTTTATATGTTGACCGGTGGGGAAATTTTGATGAGCTATTACTCAGGTATTCCGGTATCTCTGTGCTGATATTTATGGCAGGCGTAATGTCGCAGATGACATTATTCCTGCTGGCATTAAGCTACAGGCTTAGACTGCAGGAAGCCAACAGGATACGGGCAGTTGAGCAATTACAATTGGAAAATGATCGTAAGGAATTAGAAAAATACAAGGCTATTATTGATGCAAGGGATAGTGAACGGACACGCATTTCGCAGGAAATTCATGATGATATTGGCTCCGGACTTACTTCAATAAGGTTACTGAGTGAAATTGCCAAAGTAAAAAATAGTGAGAGTGATAAAAAAGAGCTGGAAAAAATTTCTGCTACTTCAAATGTTTTGATGGATAAGATGAACGAGATCATCTGGACTTTAAATTCAAGAAATGATACATTACTAAATCTTATTACATATCTGCGACACCAGATTGTGGAATTTTTTGAACCGTCAAATATTATACTGGAAATAAATTTGCCCGAAAACGTTCACGATGCTCCTTTAAGTGGAAATGTAAGAAGGAATATTATTCTTTCTGTTAAAGAAGCGCTTCATAATATAGTAAAACATTCACAGGCATCGATAGTAAGTGTTAATTTTTCTTTTGACAAAGTTTTTATTATTTCTATAAAAGACAATGGTGTGGGTTTTCTACATGATAAAATTACCGACCACACTAATGGATTGAGAAACATGAAAGAACGCCTCACCTCTATCGGGGGTTCATGTAATATTTCGAGCAACGGAGGTACAAATATTGAACTTATTATCCCTTTAAACACGTACCCGGTTTAGGGTAAGAGAATTCTACCTTATATACTTTAGATTTGCATTTTGTACATGGTGATGGAGAATATTTCAGTTTGTATAGTAGAAGATAACAATGATATCCGCCAGGCGTTAGAACAGATCATCATGATGGCTGACGGGTATCGCTTTTGTGGCTCCTTTATAAGCGCTGAAGCCGCTATTGTGGGTATACCCAAAGTAATGCCTGATGTTGTATTAATGGATATTAATCTTGGTGGAATGAGTGGTATTGATTGTGTAAGAGAGTTGAAGCCAAGATATCCTGATATATTATTTATGATGTGTACAGTATATGAGGAGGATGAAAAAATTTTTGAAGCATTGGCCGCTGGAGCAAATGGTTACATCCTCAAAAAAACGGCACCGGGTAAATTACTCGAAGCCATTCGTGAATTAGCAGAAGGCGGAGCACCCATGAGCAGCCAGATAGCACGTAAAGTGGTTGCTGCTTTCCAGGAAAAAAATACGCACTCAACAGGAGTATTGGATGCGCTCTCCAACCGTGAACATGAAATACTGGAATTACTGGCCAAAGGCATGTTGTATAAAGAAATTTCCACTAAGCTGGGCATCGCGCAGGAAACAGTTAGAAAACACGTTTACCACATTTACGAGAAGTTACATGTAACCAATCGTGTGGAGGCAGTAAATAAGTATTTTGGACGGTAAATATATAATGAAACCTGACCTTGATTAATTTTTACAGGGGCTGCCTTGAGGCAGCCTTTTTATTTGTAAAATTGTTTGAGGAATTGACGCATTTTAGAAATGCAGGTGCTGCTTGTTATTTTTCCGCTACATAAAAAAGGTCAAAACAAATATCGCCCGCTTCTTTTATAAAATAATCTTCATGGGTAATACCTGTTGTAAGGTTTTCATTCTGCTTCAGTAATTTCTTCCTGTTCATCCTGTTTAAAATATCATAAGGAATTTGCAGCAGTTGACGCGGTAGCCTGTACTGAAGATTAAAAATATCAAAGCGTGTAATTCTTCTTACAGATTCTTTATTTTTTTGATAATAATCCATGATGGTTTGATTACCAAAAACGCCAAGTGCTTTAACACTGCTGAAATGGCAGCTCAATAACTGCTTCAGCTCTTCAACAGTATATTCACGCACATGCCACGGATTTCTTGTAATAGACATTTTCTTATTTGGCGTAGTTACGATAAGCTTTCCACCCTTTTTCAGCACCCGGTTAATCTCTTTCAAAAATTCATTGTCTTTTGGAATATGCTCAATCACCTGGAAAGTGATCACAAAATCAAAAGTATCAGAAGGTACATCTGTTAACGGTGGAATATTCATTTGTATAAACCGTACATTATTATTTTTGAAGGCATCGGAATGAATAATATCCGTTTCAAACTTATCTATTGTTACAAACTCATCCGTATGAGGTGCTATTATTTCAACACCATAACCGCTGCCCGTACCTATTTCCAGCACTTTGCCTGAAATCAGTTTTGCGGCTTCAAGATAAGCAAGCAACGACCGCTGGTATACATAATTATCCGAATGATCTTTCTGAGATACTCTTTCTGCTGTTTGTAATATTTTCATATTTATCAGTAAACGCTCTTATACAGAGCATTTAAGTTGCGAAGATAATAAGCTATATGTGTTCGAAACCGAAATTATTAATAATCACAGGTCTAAAAGGTGTACTACGGTTGCATTCATTTCCTGAAATAATGGTCAGCAATAATCGAAACAGGTAATCCAATCGCGAACATAAGCATTATACTGCCGGTAAAAATATTATTCATTGTAAGAACAGGGGGTCTTCCGAAAGTAACCGGCAGCACAATAATATTCATAAACAACCATACAAATAAGCCATAGATTATTGCACTTGCAATAATATTTTTTTGGAGAAATTTAAAGCGTGGATACAATAAGAAATAAAGCATTACCCAGCAGAGGGCTATAAAATAGTGCAACAATAGCCCCAATACTGCCGTTTCAGCGCCCCCATTAAAAGCATCTTTGCCGGCTATTCCGCTGGCTATGCCCTGAAATATTTGTAATACTGTTGTTTTATTTAATATCCATGCATATACCATAATAGCAGCAAGCGCATCAGCCGTACCTGCAATAATCCAGGTAAGTAATATTGGTTTAAAAGGCAGTTTCATATAATGTGCTCAGTTAACCTGTCTGCATCTTAAAGTTATAAACTTAATCTTATAATCCTTCTGTTGTAACTTTGCCGGGTGAAACAACATTACCCTGTAATTCTCTTTGACGGTGTATGCAACCTTTGCAATAATAGCGTACAGTTTGTTATTAAAAAAGACAGGAAGAAACACTTCTATTTTACATCATTGCAAAGTAATGCAGGGCAACAACTCCTGAAACAATATCACTTATCTCCTGATAAATTTGATTCTTTTGTTTTGATTGAAAACAACAAGGCTTATACAAGAAGCACAGCGGCTTTGCGTGTAGTAAAAAGGTTGAGCGGGACATGGCCTTTATTGTATATATTCATCATCGTTCCTCCTTTTATACGAAATGCCATATACGATTGGGTAGCAAAAAACAGGTATAAATGGTTTGGCAAATCTGATAGTTGTATGATGCCTACGCCGGAGTTAAATGCAAGGTTCCTTCATTAATTATTTCTCACTTTTTCTAATATTTTCTGGTAGCGCTTTTCATTTAAGCTACGGGATATCAGGGCAATAATGAAGCCTAAAACCATACCTACTCCCACTATAAGCGCTATTTTATAATTATCCTGCGCTATGGGAATAATACTGATGCCACCCATAAAAATGATGATAAAGAAAGACGACAGGCATACTACAAAACTCCAGGCCAACGTATATATGAGGTAGTATTTAGTTTTAGATCCCTGGCGTTGCTCTTTCCAGAAGTCAACAAATCTTAGATCGTCTTTTGTAACCAGCTTGCTCACTTTTATCTTTTTGAAATATCCGGGAAATTGGTTGAAATATTTAACAGAAGCTTTTTATTCGCTCATCATTTCTCTTACCGCTTTAATAATATCTTCTGCATTAGGCTTGGTGAAATAGTCGCCATCTGACCCATAGGCAGGACGGCTTGCCTGGGCAGTTATTGTTCTTGGGGCTACATCAAGCCAGCGATAACCACCTTGTTCTTCCATCACCTTATTGAACATATATGCGGCAGTACCGCCAGGCATATCTTCATCAGTAAAAATTATCCTGTTTGTTTTCTTTAATGATTCAATAATGACATGATTGATATCAAAGGGCAATAATGTTTGTACATCTATAATCTCGCACTGAATATTCATATCTTCAAGTACTGCCGCGGCTTCCTGCGCTACGCGCAACGTAGCGCCATAAGATACAATGGTAATATCATCGCCCTCTTTTATTATTTCAGGTATCCCTAACGCAACGCGAAAATCTAATAAATTAGAAGGCAGCCTTTCTTTCAGCCGGTAAGCATTCAAACATTCTACCATTACTGCCGGGTCATTTACCTCCAGCAACGTATTATACATACCCGCCGCCTGCACCATATTTCTTGGCACACATATATGAAAGCCTCTCAGCGCATTTATAAGCACTGCCATCGGAGAGCCGCTATGCCAGATACCTTCGAGCCTGTGTCCGCGTGTGCGAATAATTAACGGGCATCCCTGTTTTCCTTTTGTGCGATAGTGTAAACAGGCAACATCATCGCTCAATGGTTCCAATCCATACAGCATATAATCTACATACTGAATTTCAGCAATTGGGCGTAAGCCACGCATTGCCAATCCTATCGCCTGCCCAACAATAGTAAGTTCTCTTATACCTGTATCAAAAATTCTTTGTGAACCATGTTTTTGCTGCAAACCAGCAAATCCCTGGTTTACATCACCAATAGACCCAAGATCTTCACCAAACGCCAGTACCCTGGGGTTATGCTTAAATAACTCATCAAAATATTTATTCAATACCAGGTAACCATTTATAGCTGGTGCATTATCATCATAAACTGCAGGTACCGCGTGAACATTAGCAAGGCTTTTAGTGCCCTCATTGTACAGATGCGATCTGTATAAATGGCTTTGTTCAGCGTATAATTCGTTATAGTATTTTTTTACTTCTTCGGAGCTGCTGAAATTAACACCGGTTGCCAGTGCTTTCAGGATATCTTTACGCAGCGGCTCACGGTTTTGCTGTAAAACTTTTATGGCTTTTTGTATACGCGGCAGCTGTGTTGTTTCATTTTCGGTAATGGATTGCAGCACCGAAACTGTTTGATTTACTATAGCCCGCAACGGAGTTATATATTTATTCCAGGCAATTTCCCTGCTTTGTTTTACAAATGCCTTCGCTCCTATTTCTATTGCATTCAACTCTTCTTCATCGGCCAGGGCATTCGCCAAAATCCATTCTCTCATTTTTTTATTGCAATCCCATTCCCGCTCCCACTCCAGTCTTTCCTGCGATTTATACCGCTCATGGCTACCCGAAGTAGAATGCCCCTGCGGCTGCGTCACATCTTCTACATGAAAAACAGCAGCAGTATGTGTTTCCCTTATTTTTTGAATACCCTGTTCAAACACTTCACACATTCCTGCATAATCCCAGCACCTTACTTTATATATATCAATGCCATCGGTACTATTTTTTTTCTGGAAACCTTTTAAAGCATCAGATATCGAACCTTTTACGATCTGTTCTCCTGAGGGAACCGAAATACCGTAAGCATCATCCCAGATAAAAATTGCTAAGGGAATCTGCATTACTCCCGCAGCGTTAATAGCTTCCCAGAAATGACCTTCTGCCGTTGACGCGTCACCAATGGTACAAAAGCAAATTTCATTACCGTTGTTAGATAATGTTTTAAACTGGTGCAGCAATTCAATATCCCTGAAAACTTTAGATGCAAAAGCTAAACCAACGGCCCGCGGCATTTGCCCAGCTGTTGGCGCAATGCCATTGGTAAAGTTTTTAAGATTAACGAGATCGCGTATCTCGCCATTTTTATCCATAAACGCTGAAGAAAAATGCGCGTTCATTTGCCTGCCGGCGCTATGAGGTTCGTCCGTTTCATCAGGGTTGGCATACAACTGCGAAAAAAATTCTTCAATTGTGGCAACGCCAGTGGCGAATGCTATAGTTTGATCACGGTAATATCCGGCGTAAAAATCGCCGGGTTTAAAGAATTTGGATAATGCGACCTGCGGCACTTCCTTTCCATCTCCAAAAATGCCAAATTTAGCTTTGCCGGTAAGTACTTCCTTACGGCCGAGCAAACTGGCTTCCCTGCTTTCGCAAGCCTGTTTATAATCATCCATAACTTCCTGCCGAAAACGTTCGAAGGAAAGTTTTTCTTCAGATATGGTATCGTGGGAAATGGTTTGCTCCATATTCACAAAAATACCCGAAAAATATTTAAATGGCCTTTGTTAATATAGCAGGAACTGAAATATGTGCACATGTTGTTTAATTAGGTGGGAAATACAATTTCAGCTTATATTTGCGCCACTTTAAAAATTGCAAATATGGCAAATACAGCAGATATCAGCAGGGGAATGATCCTGAAATTAGATGGAAGCCTTTACAGTGTAGTAGAATTTGGTGAAAATAAAACTGCCAGGGCCGCTGCTAAAGTGTGGGCTAAACTAAAGGGTGTTGATAATAACCGTAGCATAGAAAAGACCTGGAACTCAGGCGATACCATTTATCCTGTGCGTGTTGAAAAAAAGTCTTTCCAGTTTTTATATAAAGATGATTCAGGATATAATTTCATGGATAATGAAACCTTTGAGCAGATTGCAATTGCTGAACAGCTTGTAGATGCTCCCCAATTTTTAAAAGAAGGCCAGGAAGTGGGTGTTTTGATCAACACCGAAACTGAACTGCCCATGAATGTTGAATTACCTGACAAAATTGTAGTATTGGTTACCTATAGCGAACCAGGCGTTAAAGGCGATACAGCTACCCGTACCTTAAAAGCCGCCACTGTTGAAACCGGTGCTACCGTAATGGTTCCTTTGTTTGTAAATGAAGGCGAATTGATACGCATCAATACAAAAACAGGCGAATACGTTGAAAGAGTAAAAAACTGATTTGGATAGAATTACCCTGAATTACTATCTTAGCCGCCAGTTTCCGATTAAATTCGGGCAAAACTTAAACAAAACCACATGGATTTTAAACAAATTCAGGAGTTGATAAAAATTATCAACAAATCCAATATTGGCGAAATAACCCTTGAGGAAAAAGATTTTAAAATTACCATCAAGCAGAAAGAAGACCATATTACCCAGGTCGTATCTGCTCCTTCTGCAGCATTACCAACATATGAAGCGGTAGCCAGACCGGCAGGAGCGCAGGAGCCCACAGCGGAAAAAGCCAAACCTGCTGCTGAACCCAAAGCTGAAAATCTCATAGCTATTAAAAGCCCGATGATTGGTACTTTTTACAGGCGCCCATCGCCCGACAAGCCGATTTTTGCGGAAGTTGGTGATGATGTAACGCCCGGTAAAATAGTTTGCATTATTGAGGCAATGAAATTATTTAATGAAATAGAAAGTGAGGTGAGCGGCAAAATAGTTAAGATTCTGGTAGATGATGCCAGCCCTGTTGAATACGACCAGCCGTTATTCCTCGTAGAACCTAATTAATTTGAAAATTTGAAAATGTGTTAATTTGAAAATGAGTAAACCTCATTTAAATTTTTACATATTTTTTTAAGTTTTCAAATTCCTGAATTTTCAAATTGACTACATGTTCAAAAAAATACTGATTGCAAATCGTGGCGAAATTGCATTGCGTATTATACGCACCTGCAGGGAAATGGGCATCAAAACCGTTGCCGTTTATTCCACCGCCGACAAAGATAGCCTGCATGTAAAGTTTGCTGACGAGGCGGTTTGTATTGGTCGCCCTCAAAGTGCAGATTCTTATTTGAACATACCGCACCTGATGTCTGCCGCTGAAATTACCAATGCAGATGCTATACATCCCGGGTATGGTTTTTTGGCCGAGAATGCAAGATTTGCCAGGATATGCGGTGAGCATGGTATAAAATTTATTGGACCTACTCCTGATATGATCAACGCGATGGGCGATAAGATCACCGCGAAAGAAACAATGATCAAAGCCGGCGTGCCTGTAGTACCTGGTGGTGAAGGCTTACTGGGAAGTGTGGATGAAGCTAAAGGCCTTGCAAAAGAAATTGGTTACCCCGTTATATTGAAAGCAACAGCCGGCGGCGGCGGTAAGGGTATGCGTGTGGTTTGGGAAGAAAGTGAGATGGAAAAAGCGTACAGCACCGCTAAGGCAGAGGCTGGTGCATCGTTTAAAAATGACGGGGTATATATGGAAAAGTTTGTGGAAGAACCTCGCCATATAGAAATACAAATTGCAGGTGACCGTTACGGTAAGGTTTGCCACATGAGCGAAAGAGATTGTTCCATTCAACGCCGCCATCAAAAGCTGGTTGAAGAATCTCCTTCTCCATTTATGACCAATGATCTTCGTGAGAAAATGGGAGAAGCAGCAGTTAAAGCAGCATCTGCTATTAATTATGAAAGCGTAGGCACAATAGAATTCCTGGTTGACAAGCACAGGAATTTTTATTTTATGGAGATGAATACGCGTATCCAGGTAGAACATTGTGTAACAGAAGAAGTGACCAATTTTGATCTTATTAAAGAACAGATAAAAATAGCATCAGGCGAATCTATTTCAGGCAGAAATTATTACCCTGAAATGCATGCTATTGAATGTCGTATTAATGCTGAAGATCCTTATAATGACTTCAGACCATCACCCGGAAAAATAACGGTATTGCACCAACCGGGTGGGCATGGCGTGAGAATTGACTCGCATACTTATGCCGGCTATATTATTCCGCCATACTATGATTCCATGATCGCTAAAATTATCGCTGTTGCCCGCACAAGGGAAGAAGCTATAAATACCATGAGCCGCGCCCTCAGTGAATATGTGATAGAAGGTGTAAAAACCACTATTCCTTTTCACCAGCAACTTATGCGTAATGAAGATTTTATAAAAGGCAACTTTACCACGAAGTTCCTTGAAAGTTTTACTATGTTGTAGCCACTGCTATCTGTCTTGACTATCCCCCGCTATGCGGGGGATTTTTATTTCTGTCACTTAGGTTTGACTTTATTGGCCAACTGATCGCCTTTTATAAAGCAACACACTAACACCATACAAGTTACATTTTTGTATACAGGCACATCCTGCTTCGTAAAGAATGTAAAATCAATTATTACTTATCGCAATCCGTATTGTATCACCTTTTTTCTTTCTCCTATCTGCTGACGCCACATCGCGTAATACAATCCTTTTTCGCTGAGTAGCTTTTCATGTGTGCCGGTTTCAACAACATCACCTTTTTCAAGCACGTATATTCTATCCGCGTGCATAATGGTTGACAGCCTGTGCGCAATGAGTATCGTTATTTGTGAACCCGTTGAGGAAATATCACGGATGGTATCTGTAATTTCTTCCTCCGTTAAAGAATCCAGCGCTGAGGTTGCTTCATCAAACAATAATAATTTGGGCTTACGCAGCAAGGCTCTTGCAATAGATAAACGTTGCTTTTCTCCTCCGGAGAGCTTTAATCCGCCTTCTCCAATCATGGTATCCAACCCTTTTTCAGCCCTTGCCAGTAAATTCTGGCAGGATGCTTTTTGCAGCGCGTCCATCACATCTTCTACAGTTGCAGAAGGATTTACGAATAGCAGGTTTTCTTTGATAGTTCCGCTAAAGAGATTGGTATCCTGCGTTACAAAACCTATTTGTTTTCTTAAATCATCAAAACGGATCTTTGTTTCATCAAGCCCGTTGTATAATATTTTGCCCTGCTCCGGCCGGTATAAACCCACAAGTAATTTCATTAAAGTAGATTTACCGCTTCCGCTTGGCCCAACAAATGCTATGGTTTCCCCTATCTTAACATTAAAGCTGATATTATTAATGGCTTTTTGCGCGGCGGTTTTATGTTTAAAAGCAACCTGTTGAAAAGACAATGTTTCAATATCGCCCAGGTGTTTTGGATTTGATGGATCGAGCTCCGGCGTTTTCTTCATCAGCTCATCAAAATTATTCAACGATGCTTCTGCTTCACGGTAAGAAAGAATGATATTCCCGATTTCCTGCAATGGGCCGAAAACAAAAAATGAAAATATCTGCATGGTAACCAGTTGTCCTGCATCCATCTGGCGTCCGTATATCAACCACATCAAAATAAACAATATAACCTGGCGGAGCGTGTTCACAAAAGTGCCCTGTATAAAGCTTATGCTTCTTATCCGCTTTACTTTGGTTAATTCAAGCCCGAGTATTTTATAGGTATTCTTATTTAAACGTTCTACTTCCTGTGTTGTAAGCCCAAGGCTTTTTACCAGCTCAATATTGCGCAGTGATTCGGTTGTAGAGCCGGCAAGCGCTGTTGTTTGCCCAACAATATTTTTTTGAATGAGTTTTATTTTTTTACTCAGGAAATTGGTGATAACCGTTAATAATAAAATACCGACCACATAGGTTATTGGAATACTCCAGTGTATATACAGCGCGGCATAAAAAAATACAAACACAATACCTACTATAACGCCAAACAGAATGTTGATGAAGTTTATCATAAACCTTTCCACATCTGCCCTTACTTTGGTAAGCACGGAAAGTGTTTCACCGCTACGCTGATCTTCAAACTGGTGATAAGGCAATTTCATGGCATGCTGCAAGCCGTCTGTAAAAACCTTAGCGCCAAATTTTTGTATGATAACATTCAAAAAATAATCCTGGAAGTTCTTGGCAATACGGCTGATCATGGCTATTGTAATAGAAGCCAGTAAAAGCCATACCACACCATACAGGCTGTCTGCCTTTCCATTTTTATTAATGAAATTCTCTTTAAGAAACAGGTAGTCATGCCAATCATAATGCTTATCCGGTGCAGGTAATACCTGTTGCACATTAGCAAGATTGATAAGCTTGCCAAAAATAATAGGATCAAAAAGAGAAAATCCTGTGTTCATAGCTGATAGCAGCAGCACAAGCGCCACCAGCCATTTGAATGGTTTTAAATACCTGAATAATATTTTCATAAACGAGAGATCAAGTTTCAGCGGAACAAATCCATCAATCAAATTACATACAAATTCCGGTTTTATGACAGTATGGCTGCTTAGTTCCTTAACTCAAACGGCTGTTGGGCGGCACGCCTGGCAGGAAACCACGAAGCAATTGCAGCGATCAGGAAAACAGTTACGGCTACAATCACAAAATCCATGAAAACCAGCTTAACAGGATAATAATCGATAATAAACGATGCCCCTTCCAATGGTATCATTTTAAAATTCAGTTGCAAAAAGATTAGCAGTAATGCGAGCAACATTCCTGCAAATGCACCAATAAAAGCCAGCAATATACCCTCACTCAAAAATACTTTCTGTATCCAGCTTTTATCTGCACCCATTGATTGCAGTATCTGTATATCTTTCTGCTTTTCCAAAACAAGCATACTAAGCGCGCCAACCATATTGAATGAAGCTATAATAAGCACCAGGATAAATATGCCGTAGATCACATATTTTTCCACACGCATTACAGTATAGAGGCTACTGTTTTGCTCATGCCTTGTTTGCACCTGGTATGACTTGCCCAGCAATTGCTGTATTCTTTTCTTCACCATATTTTCCTCACCCGCTTTAGTAATCGCAATTTCTGCAGATGAATATTCATCAGGTTTAAACTGCATAGATTGTTTTACAAAATCGATGTTCGTCAACACATATTTATTGTCAAACTCCTGCTGAACTGCAAATGCACCAAAAGGCATGATATGCCCTTCACTAAAAGCCGACAAAGGATCGCTGGTAATGGTTGCTCCTTTAACCGGCAGGTAAATAACCAGCTTGCCAACACTTCTGTCGCTTAGTACTGCAACAGCATTTTCAATGCCCACGCCAAGCACAGCCCCGGGGTTTTCAGCATCGCCCAAAAAATATTTTCCTCTTACTATTCCCTGTTCTATACTTGTAGTATGTGTATAATTAGTATCAACCCCTTTAAGGTCTACAATGGTACTGTAATCTTCATTTTGCAGCCATGCTTTTTCTTCCGCCGTCAGCGAAATTGTTTTCACACCTTCTACATTTTTAAGAGAATGTATTTGTGCGGGAGTGAGCTCAATTGTTTTTCCTGATGCTGCGGATATTTTTACATCTGTATAAAAAGTAGTGTATAACGATTTTACAAGATCTTCAAAGCCATTAAATGCGCTCCATAATACCAGCAAAGCCGTTGTGGCAAATGCAATAGCCACTACACTCACCCATGCAATAATATTTATAGCATTGGTTGATTTTTTAGCTTTAAAATAACGCCAGGCAAAGTTGAGATACAAGTGTGTATATTTTATGTGGAAGGTTTGTGGTTTGTAGTTTGGGGTTTGTGGTGTAGGGTGGAAGGTATTCTTACCCTAAGCCTTATACCTTACGCCATTTACCTTATTCCCCGCTTTCTTTCTTTTCGTCTTCTTCCTTTATCTTTTTAAATAATGCTTCCATTTTAAAAACATGTTCAAGCGTATCATCTGCAAAAAACTTCAGTTCGGGTATACGGCGCAGTTGGTGCTTCACCCTTTCTGTTAAAGCTTTTTTAATTTCCCACTGCCTGTCTTCAATCTTTTTCAGCGCAGCTTCCACATCTTTGATCTGGAAAAAGCTAAGATAAATTCTTGCTTCCAGCAGGTCGGGTGTTACTTTTACGGATGAAATGGATACCATTCCTCCATCCATCATTCCAAGCCCCAATCGTTGAAATATTTCGTTAAATTCTTCATACAAAAGCCCGGCTACCTGCTTTTGCCGTTTTCCTTCCATCATATCATTCAGGTTTTGTGGCCGTAAATTTAGTTACTTTGCCGTTTAATTTACGATTAAACACGAATGAAGAAGTTTTCGAGGATTTTTAAATACATAGGCAGGTATTCAGACAAGTTGTTGCTATATTTTATTTTCACCCTGCTGGCTACCGTATTTGGTGTAGTTTCCATTGCAATGCTCACCCCTTTTTTTGATTTGATATTCAGACCTGAAGCTACCGGCAACCAGATCTTGAGTGATAACAAGGTAATAGCTTATATCAACAAAATTCTCTTACATATTATTGAAACAAGAGGAGGAATAGCAGGCAGGCTGGTTGCTTTAACAGCAATATGCGGCTTTTTAATTACTGCTATTGTATTAAAAAACGTATTCCTGTATTTATCCAATTTATTATCAGCACCCATAAGAAGTGCTGTAATAACACAATTGAGAGGAGATCTTTATGATAAAATATTATCGCTTCCGGTTGGTTATTTTACGGAGAAAAGAAAGGGTGATATTATGTCCAGGATGACAAACGACATCAGTGAAATAGAAGGCTCTATCGTAGGCACATTAGAGGGACTTATAAAAGACCCCATTACGGTATTGGGATATCTTATATTCCTGATCATCATCTCTCCGGCGTTATCGCTTTTTTTACTTATTCTATTGCCTGTTACAGGTTTTTTAATCGGCAGGATTAGCAGGAAGCTGAAACGCCAGTCGCAGGATGCCGCTATAAAGCTGGGAGAAAGCTTATCTATTTTAGACGAAACCCTTGGAGGGCTTAGAGTGATTAAAGCCTTTATGGCTGAAAAATTATTACGCAACAAATTCTTTACCATAAATGATGAGCTTTTCAGGCTCAGGAAAAATATGGCAGCGCGGCGCGATTTAGCCAGCCCTTTAACTGAGGTATTGGGGGTTATTGTATTGTGCGTGATATTATATTTTGGCGGACGCCTGGTATTGGAAAGCGGAGGCAGGGGTCTGGCCGCGAGTGAACTGCTGGCATATATCGCCTCTTTTGCATTGATCATTAACCCGGCTAAAAATATTTCCACGTCGTTTTTTAATGTACAAAGGGGTGCCGCCGCATTGGAGCGCGTGGAAGATGTGCTAAATGCAAAGATCACTGTATTAGATAAACCTTCAGGTAAACAACTTGATACATTTAACAGTAAAATAGAACTGCGCAATGTAAGCTTCAGCTATGATGATATTTCCATTCTTAAAAACATTAATCTTATTATTGAAAAAGGAAAAACACTGGCATTGGTTGGCTCTTCCGGCTCTGGCAAATCTACCCTTGCAGATCTTATTCCAAGATTTCACGATGCCACTTCCGGAGAAGTACTGATCGATGGTGTGAATATTAAAGATTATGCACTTTCCTCCGTGCGTCAGCATATAAGCATTGTAACACAGGAACCTATCCTGTTTAATGACACTATCGCAGCCAACATTGCATTGGGTGCACCTGGCGCAACTATGGCTGATATTGAGCATGCGGCTAAAATTGCTAATGCGTACGATTTCATCAGCAAGAAGGAAGACGCGTTTCAATATAATATCGGTGATCGTGGAACAAAACTGAGTGGAGGAGAAAGACAACGATTAACTATAGCAAGAGCTGTTTTAAAAAACCCTCCGATTCTCATTTTAGATGAAGCAACTTCATCTTTGGATACCGAAAGCGAACGTTTGGTACAGGATGCTATCAATAATCTGATGGAAGACAGAACTTCTATTGTGATTGCGCACCGGCTTTCAACCGTAAGACATGCAGACGAAATAATTGTTTTGCAGAAGGGTGAAATTGCGGAAAGAGGTACACATGATGCACTGATTGCGGTGAATGGCATTTACCGGAAACTTGTAGAAATGCAGGAAGTTAAATAACAAAAAACCGGTACTGGTATACCGGTTTAATTATTTTACTATGCATCATTTCTGGTCAGTGGGGTTGCTATTGCTATACTGCTTGGCCTGTTCTGGACTGAGTTCTCATAAATATTGGAATAAAGGTTGTGATGTTCTTCTCAGGGATATGGATTTTTACTAAAAGGGCAATTCAGGGATTAAGGATTTTCAGTTTTCATAGTTATCGGGTACGGATTAAAAGCGGACCAGCTTTCTCAAGGTTGTGATTTGTTTTCCCAGGTTTGGATTTTCGGGTTCATAGGTGCTTCGTTTTTCAGGATCTGGATTGTGTTATCAACGTTGACAATACAAAGATGTTCAATATTTCAGTCCCTTAAAACTATATTCGGCACGTTACAGTTTTTCTTAGATTTTTGGATGAAATTTTTCGATCAGCTGACAGCCGATAGCTGATAGCCGACAGCCCATAGCTATTCCTCCTTCCTGTAAATGCATTAGCTTTACCAAATGATAACTACATACGAACAGGCATTACATAAGCTGATCAAAAATGCATTGGAGGAAGATATAGGCGATGGAGATCATTCAACACTAAGCTGTATATCACCAGATGCAAAAGGAAAAGCTGTTCTGAAAATTAAGGAAGACGGTATTCTTGCAGGTGTAGAGGTAGCAGAAAAAATATTCCGGTTTATGGAGCCGGAAGTGACATTCACAGCTTATAAAAAGGATGGTGATACAATGAAATTTGGCGAGATTGCTTTTGAAGTGGAAGCAAAAGTATACACCATATTGCAATGCGAAAGACTTGTGCTGAATTGTATGCAGCGTATGAGCGGCATTGCATCGCTTACCCGGAAATACGTTGATAAGATAAAAGGCTGTCGTACCAGGGTACTGGATACCCGGAAAACCACACCTAATTTTCGTTTGCTTGAAAAAGAAGCTGTTCGCATTGGCGGAGGCTTAAATCACCGCATGGGTTTATATGATATGATCATGCTCAAGGATAATCATATTGATTACAGCGGTGGTATTGAAAAAGCATTGGATAAAGCTTACAATTATGTGCAGCAAAAAAAACCGGAGTTAAAAATAGAAGTAGAAACAAGAACGCTTGAAGATGTTAAGAAAGTGGTTGCATCAGGAAAAGCAGACAGGATTATGCTTGATAATTTTAAACCGGAGCAAATAACAGAAGCATTAAAGATTATTGATGGTAAGTTTGAAACGGAAGCCAGCGGAGGCATTAATCTTGATAATGTAAAAGCTTATGCTGAAACCGGGGTAGACTATGTGAGCATAGGCGCGGTTATCCATCATGCGGTGAGCGCGGATCTTAGTCTTAAAGCGATGATTGTATAGGGGTATGGACGGTTAGCTATTAGCTGTCAGCTATCAGTAGAACCCGCAACTTGCAACCTGAAACTTGTACCCTGTAACCTAAAACGCCCAACAAAACATCCACTATGTCTAAAAAAAATAAGCCAGATAAACAAGGGTATGTATACAGCACGGATCCTTCTTTCTCTTTTGAACAGGAAGAAAAAGATACAGCCACATTGCCTCCTGCTCAGCAACCATTGCGTGTAATACTTGATACCAAACATCGTGCAGGCAAGGCTGTTACTATTGTATATGGATTTAAAGGTAATGATGATGACCTTGAAGCACTGGGAAAAAAACTAAAAGGCTATTGTGGCACCGGTGGTTCTGTAAAGGATGGAGAAATTATCATTCAGGGGGATCAGCGGGATAAAGTGTTGCAATGGCTGCAAAAAAATGACTACAGAAAAGCCGCAAGGATATAGGAATATTTTTACCATATTGCACTGCATATAATAAATAAAAAACGGGAAGCATTCTGCTTCCCGAAATTTTTTTTAGAGGACAGTCTCGCGTTTTTCACAGGTGATCTTCATTACATTTTACGGTGTTTTTCATCGTTTGGCTTTCACAGGATCGACTGGTTTTCCACAAGGAATTGAATTGTTTTTCTTTAGCATACCGGATTAATCATAATACATTTAAAGGATAAGGAAAGGATATGGACTGATCTGGTTTTCATAGATATTGAAACAGGTTTTCAAGGATGCTAATGGATTATACTTCACAGGTTATTGGTGTTATTCAAAGGATATGCTCTGATCGGTTTTACAGAATTTACATAAGAACTTTCGGCTTTTCATAGTATCGCGTTTTTCACAGGTGGTTTATTATTAGTAATGCACGGAGATGTTTATGTAACCTGTTTCAGCAATTTTTTTTCACAACTAAAAATACTTTGATGTAGATCAATGCCATGGCGGTTATTTCATACTATTCTTATATATATGGTTGATATATGATATTGTAAAAGCTGGAAAATCGCTATAAAAACCAGGAGAAAGCTGTTGAAGCACTCTCCTGGTTATGGTATTTTAATGGCAGCCTTGCTTTTTAATCCATCAACTTATGTATCCTGGTTTAATGCATGTACAAGACGGATGTAAAAGTGGAGTTTACAGATTGCAACGGCTTTACGAAAAAGAATTAATCAGGGTAATCACAGGTTGCCGGGCAGCATGCAGTAACGCTTAAAATACCAGACAGCAATAATATTTGCTGCCTGGTCACAATGCGTTTGTTTACATAAAGGTTAAAAGCGCATCAGTCTTCAACGGATTTGGATACTTCAGATCAGGGGTACGGAAATTAAATTTGTCATTAATAATACGCAGAAACGGCATTTAATGATATAAACCATCATTCGATAATCTCGTACTTTTTTTACTACAGCTTATCAAAAATCACTTAATGAAAATAAAGTTTAGCAAGTAAGTGTTTCTTCTTGTATTCAATATTGACAAATAAGGTGGTTCGGAGCCTTTTCAAAGTAAAAAGTGCAAAGCATTTTGTAATTGCCTTGCACCATAAAACGAAGGAATTCAGCAGATAACTTCTGCAACAAAATGAAAATATCTTAAAAATCATTGAAATTCCAGGGAGCCCGGAAGGGCCGCGAGATCATAATATTTGCGAACTCATCATCGAACTTCTCTTTTGCGGGATCCCATTTCAGGGGTCGTTGTAATTCATAGGCGATATTTACCGCATTACAAACTGTGGCTGTACGATGACCAATTTCTACATCAGCAACAGGTAATGTTCTTTTTTTAATACAATTAATCCAATCCTGGTGATGGTTATCACTAAAGTATACTTTCTTCTCCGTAGGTTTTATTTGTATTGTTGCGATATTACCAGGTGTGGACCGGATGAAAGATCTTGAGACTTCAATCGTTCCTTTACTACCTATAAATTGTATGGCATTATTCTCTCCCCAGGATTTATGATTTACAATAACACCATTAGCATACTTATAGGAAAGCCCGTTTATAGCACCCGGGCTAAATGGTGGCGGTATAAAGGCTACAGGACCTGAAGCATCCATATCAAGCGCCCATTGTACTATATCAAACATATGTGCTCCCCAATCTGTAATATACCCACCACCAAAACCGCTGTAGCTACGCCACATAGCCCATGACTCATCTTCTATTGGTGGAGATAATTTTGGATGATATCCCCTGTACATCGATGGGCCAATCCACATGTTCCAATCAAGATAATCCGGAACAGGGATAGCGGGCAGATCGCATTGTTTCACAGGCTCCCCTACTGATACATTAATTTCTCTTACATCACCTATATACCCATTACGAACCAATTCGCTTGCCTGCCTGAAATTATATTGCGAACGCTGCATACTGCCGGTTTGCAGAATTCTCTTATACTTTCTTGTAGCATTTACCATCGCCCTGCCTTCTGCTATAGTTAAAGCAAGCGGCTTTTCGCAATAAATATCTTTCCCTGCTTTGGCAGCGTCAACAGCTACCTGTGCATGCCAATGATCCGGAGTAGCCACTACAACCGCATCAATATCTTTTCGCTTCAGCAACTCACGGTAATCTGCAAACGCTGTTACTTCAGCAGACTTCTTTGCAGCATTTTCTGTTTTTGCAAGTCCGGTAAAAAGCTCGAGTTTCTTTTTGTCTACATCACATGCGGCAACCGTTATTGTTTCAGCAAGTTTCGACATACCTTTCAACAAGCCCCTGGCCTGCTTGCCAACTCCGATAAATCCGAGATTAATATGATCATTAGGAGCAATATATCCTTTACCTCCTAATACATGGCGTGGCACAATCGTAAATGCCGCGGCACTTAATAAAGTGGTTTTAATAAAGTCTTTTCTGCGCATGAAGAATAATTTGAGATTGAGTATTAAATATAAAGAGAATATTCATACTCCTGCAATCCTTATTTTAAAGGTTGTTATACTACAAGAACGATCATCCGAAATGTTGTTGTAATTGAGATATGCCTTACTTACTCTTATTTAGGCAATGAAACAGTAAATGTGCTTCCTGTGTCCAACTTGCTTTCACAGAAAATTTTGCCGTTTAATTCGTCCACCAGTCGCTTTACTATTGATAAGCCCAGCCCGGTTGAATATTCCCCTTCTGTAGGCATGGAAGAAATTTTTCCATATTTGCTAAACAGGTATGGAATGTCCTCCGGAGATATTCCAACGCCTTCATCACTAACGCTGATGATAACATGATTATCTGTTTCCTTAAGATTTAACCTGACCTTTTTACCTCTTGGAGAGAATTTTATTGCATTAGAAAGCAGGTTCTCGCAAATCCTGCGCAGCATATAGCGATCACACATAAACTGTGTTCCACCCGTTTCATTTTCATAAATGATCTCAATTTCCTTTTGCCGGGCTTGTGGCTCATACGCACTAACCATATCTTCCAGGAACGCACTTAAATTCAGAAATTCAAGATTCATCGGGCGGTTTATTTCCTGTTTTTCTATATGCAGGATATTATGGATAAGAAGTTCTCCATTATCTGCAGAAGACTGGATACGATAAAGCGCTTTTTTTTGCAGTTCGGTAAAATTAGAAATATTTGATTGCAATATCTGGGTCCACATTTTGATACTGGTGAAAGGCCCACTCAAATCATGCGACACAACACTGATCAGCGAATTTTTTTCACTATTGAACTGAGAAAGTTTTTCATTTTGCTTTTGTATCAATGCATTCCGCTTTTGCAACTGCTCATTTTTTCGCTTCACCAGCCATAAAATAGTTATAGCAAATACAGCAAGCGATGTCACAGCAAGCGCAATAAGTAGCATATTCCGTTTCTGAAATTTCTGCCTGTCTAACTCCAATGTCAATAACTTGTTTTCCTGGTTCTTCTGCTTTACATTAAACCGTTCCTGCAATTCCGCCACGGCATCTATCTTTTTTTGAGAAACCAGTGCGGTATCAAGCGTATACCATTTTGTAAAGGATTCATATGCAGGTTTATATTCTCCCCTGTGTGAAAAGTATTTTGCGTATAAAGCATAAACATCTGCCTTCTTCCGTTTTGAATCGATTGCATTTGCCAGCTGTTCAGCAGCATGGAGATATATAGCTGCTGAGTCAAAATTCTTCTTTTCAATATAAACATCAGCAATATTCAAACAATCATACCATTGCATCTCTTTATCTTTATTGGCAAGATTCTTTTTGTAGTTGATCGTAAAATATTGCAACGCTTTATTCCACTGTTTTTTATGAAACCATGCATTACCAATATTGTTGTTAACAGAGCTTACATCAAACATGGGTTTAAATTGCTCTGCTATTTCCTGTGCCTGTTGCAAATATTTTAATGCGCTGTCAGGATAACCCAGTTTATTATAAATGGAACCGAGATTTGAACTGTTGGTAAAAATAGAGGAAGCCTCTTTCCTGTTTATGGCAAGCTCAAGGGCTAATTCATAAAATTCCTTTGTCTTTTCAAATTGATTAATGTTATAGTATGCTATAGCAAGATCGCCTAAAGCAGAAATTTCATATTCCGGCATTTTAAGTTTTCTCGCTTCTTCCAATGACTTGTAATAATAACTGATGGCAGAATCATATTCATTTTTCAACTCATTATATATGCCTTTAAGGCGTAGCGACAAAACTGCCCCTTTGTTAAAATTCAGTTCACCCGAGCTTTGCTGGATATACCTGGCATAAAATAATACGGAATCGGATTTTGCTTCATCAAAATCCAGTACCCTGTCATACAAAGCTTTAAGATGAGCAGTATCTTCCTGGGAAAAACTCCTGGAAAATGATAAAAAGAATATTAAAAAGCATAAGCCCGTAAATGAACTTTTCATAAAAAAGTTTTAAACCAGGCCTGCTGTTATGCCGGTAACATTTGTGTACATATTGCATAAAGATAAAGAAATGACGATATTAACCTTAATGCAAGGCAACAAAATATAAGATCGATACAGGTATATTTATTTTACTTTCAATATTGGCTTCACCTGCTGCAATGGTCCATTTTGCAATCTGAGGTAGTATACTCCCGGAGCCAATCCTGTACTGTTAAATGGCAAAGTATAAGTGTTCCCGATTTGATCCTTATCTACCAGCACAGTTACTACCCTGCCCATACAATCTATAACCTGCACCAATGTGTGCCCTCCCTGTGTAATATACTTAACCGATGTTTGTGAGGTAAATGGGTTAGGATAGTTTGATATTAAATTTACACCGGCCTTTTTATTGAGTTCATTTATTCCATTACATGAGCCGTCCTGTATGATTGGCAGTGATTGAAAATTTTTCAGCAGGATTGATTGTAATGCCGATGAATCAGCACAGAACCATTTTTCTAAAACAGAGGCATAAATACTTCTGTAATCATATTGATGAGGAATATTATCATTAACAGAAACATTAGCTGATATGGAAGGGTTACTGCCTAACACTCCGGGCTGTACTTTACTGCCAAAAACAAGCATTGGCGCTGCAACACCGTGGTCTGTTCCCATACTGTAATTAGATTTAATACGCCTGCCGAATTCAGAAAACGTAAATGAAATCACGCGGTCTTCAATACCTAAAAATGCCAGGTCATCCTGGAATGCTTTTACAGCATCGGATAATTGTTTAAGCAACAATGCATGCTTCCCGGTGGTGGTATCCATTTCTTCTGCCTGCATGGAATGGGTATCAAAACCGGTATAGCTAACCATATATACTCTTGTTTTCAATCCCCCTTTTATAAGCCTTGCAACAATTTTAAGTTGTGCAGCCAGCATATTTCCGTCGGGATAAGGCAATTGCTGCGAAGATTTTGATGCCGCATTTTTTATAGCGCCTGCAAACAATTCTGTTTGTCTCGCTATTTCTCTTATATAGGTTAATTCCTTACCTGCTCTTGTAGCCGGCGCCGGATCTTTAATATCATCTACTATATTATAAAATGATGTCGGGTTAGAAATACTCATTGCCATACCCATGCCAGGTCCCTGGAAAGTAAGCGATGATACAGAACCAATTTGTATTGCTAAAGGATCGGGCATGGTGGCATTAGGATAGCCACTGGGAAAGTTGGGAAATTCATAGTTGAGATATCGTCCTACCCAACCGCTATCAATAACCTCATCACTATCTGAACCACTCATCCATATATCAGTTGATCTGAAGTGAGATAAATTGGGCTCAGGATAGCCCGCTGCCTGCACTATAGTAGCCTTACCATTGTTAAATAATTCCTGGATGCCTGTCATTGCCGGATGCAACCCCGTAGCTGCATTCCCCTGGAGTGTAAGTATTTTATTTTCCGGGATTGCAATGTTGGTTCTGGCTTTGTAGTAATTCAAATAATTGTCCCTGGGTATAATCATGTTCAACCCGTCATTACCTCCATTCATTTGTATAATCACTAATACATGATCTGTTTCTGTAGCAAAATTAGTTAAAGAGGTAAGCCACGGGCTTGGTGAAAGTGCTGTAACCGTATGGCCATTTACGAACGAAGGTAAAATGGTTGCCGGTATTGTATTGCGTAAAAAATCTCTGCGTTTCATGGTATTGGATTTTGTATCGGAAGGATCAATGATCTTATGAAAGTTGATATTCAGGCAGCGCCAATAAATATTTATAGAGCTCACTTAAACGGGTATGCACCGTTTGATACGCCATCATATCTGTTGGATTAGCGATATAGGTATTCCATGCATTGGTCCAGTAATAATCATTTGTTTGACCGGTTAAAAGAATTTCTTTCTTTAATTGCTCTTTGATAGTATCAGACAATTGTATCCTGTAAAGCACTGTCAGTGAATCTTCAACCAGCATTTTTGGATCGCCCGGGTTATTTAAAGACCTGGCGAAAGCAACTGAGTCAACCTGCAGAAGAAAATTATTTAAAGTATAACCGGTATTTATCAGCGTATCAGTAAACTGGTTTCGCTTAGGATAAGTGTCATTGTTGATCCACATTTCATGAAATGTGGGTATCTGGTAATATGCCGGCCATCCTGAAACGCTTGGCGGGTCACCCAACTCTTGCTGCATAAGACTGCTAAGCCAGAGAAGTTCGCCACATACTGCATAGGCAGTAGCATAGTCACTGCCGGGAGGTAGCGCTACCTTCATTTCCCTGCAGGTGCCAACAACAAAATCTACAGGGCTTTTTATAAAACACCCCTGGTTCATTACATCAAAAAAATGTTCACTCTTCAGTAATGCAGACAGTACCGGTGCAATATCCCAGTTATAATTTTGAAGCATTTGTGCAAGCGGAGCGATCACATTTTCTTCAGCAGCCCGGTCTATTTCATAATATACGAACCATTTATACAGTTCCTTCACAATGTATACGGATGCTTCAGCACCTTTACTGAAGATCATGTTGATTAATTCATCCAGCTCTTCCTCTCCCGCTGTACTACCGCTTTTGCCCTGTATCGTTTTATTATTATAGAAAGAAGAAAATGTTTTATTACCTGTATCATGGCTGCTTTCGTCAAAGTATGAAGTATTGGAAAGCTCGTCATTTCTCCACCCGGTTAAAACTCTTGCAGCTGCTTTAACATCATCTTCTGTATAGTTAGGATTATTTTCTTTTCCGAGTGTAAATAATTCCTGTAGTTCCCTGGCAAAATTTTCATCCGGTGCATACTTACTGTTATGTTCTCCATTTTGATATACCAGCATTAACGGATCAATAGATATAGCCCTGGCAAGGGCTTTAAAATTACCAAGGCAGTTTTGCCTGAGCAAAGTATGATGTTTGTATGCAAAACGCGCATTCTGGGAAGATGCCATCTCCGTAGCAAAATGATTGTGCCAGAACAAGGTCATTTTCTCCCTTATATTTCTTGGTTGATTCAGCAGTATCCCTATCCACCATTTTTTTAGTGATTGTTTTCTTTTTTCTCCAACATCGCTATCCTCGTTATTACTATAAATCCAGGTTGTTCCGGCATCTACATCCGAATCAGGATTCTGCGCGTCACCCGTATCATAATCTTTAAGCGGTGGATCAGGCATAGGAGAAGTAATGGTAAGTAACTCATCAACACATTGCTCCATTGTTTTTTGATAGAAATATTCAATATCAGGTAAGGTGGCGCCAAACATTGTTCTTTTAAGCAGATGCGCAACTTCGTTTTTTGTCCATGACCCGCTATACTGGTTTAGTCCGGTTGAAGTTCTGCCACTAACCGTATAAGTTGAAACAACATTTTTTTTTGCACGACGCGCTTTTAAAAATGAACGCCTGTCCATAGGATAAGTATTGAATTTAAGTTTTAGCGTTAACCGGTTTCAAAATCACAAAAACGCTGCCAGTAGTTCTATAAAATACAGATCGTTGACATTTGTCAACTGTATACTATCATATTTTGATATTAGTTATCTGCAATAAAAAAAACCGGGCGGGCCCGGTTATACAACTTGATATATGTTTATTTAGTATTTTCTAACCTATGTTTTCGATGATTCCCGCGATCCCCTGCCCACCACCTACGCAGGCGGTTACAATGCCATATTTTTTATTGAGTCTTTTCATATCGTTTACTATCTGAATAGTGAGCTTGCAGCCGGTGCATCCAAGCGGATGTCCTAATGCGATAGCTCCGCCATTAATGTTTACTATCCCAGGGTCTAAATCAAGCTTTCTTATTACAGCAAGTGACTGCGATGCAAAAGCTTCATTCAATTCGATCAAATCAATCTGCCCCAGGTTCATACCCGCCTGTTTCAAAACTTTTGGTACCGCTTCTATCGGCCCTATACCCATAACACGCGGAGGTACCCCTGCAGATGCACAGGCGATTAATCTTGCAATAGGTTTTAACCCCAGTTCATTCATCATTTTTTCACCCATCACAATTACAAAAGCGGCGCCATCACTGGTTTGCGAAGAATTACCCGCGGTAACGCTGCCACCGGCAGCAAATACAGGTTTCAATTTTGACAATACTACAATGGAGGTGTCAGCACGTGGCCCTTCATCGGTATCAACCACAAAACTTTTGGTTTGCTTCTTCCCTTTATTATCTACATAAACTTCGTCTACGGTTACAGGTAAGATACCGGATTTAAAATATCCATTCTTTATTGCATTAATCGCTTTCTGATGCGAATGATACGAAAACACATCCTGATCTTCTCGACTCACATTATATTCTTTGGCCACCGCCTCGGCGGTAAGTCCCATGCTCAAATAATAGTCAGGGTCATCTTTTGCAATAGAATAAGCCGGTACTGTTTTCCACCCTGCTGTAGGCACAAGGCTCATGCTTTCTGTACCTCCTGCAACTATACAATCTGCCTGGCCGGTTCGTATTTTGGCAGTGGCAATAGCAATGGTTTCTAATCCTGATGCACAATACCTGTTTACCGTCATACCCGGTACTTCAACACCCAATGCCCTTGCAGCAATAATTCTACCTACCTGTAAACCCTGCTCTGCCTCAGGCACAGCGTTTCCCACTATTACATCATCTATTCTTTTAGCCTCTAATTGAGGTACAGAGGCTAACAATCCCTGGATTACTTCTATAGCAAGATCATCCGGGCGGGTAAACCTGAAATTACCTTTCTTGGATTTTCCAACCGCGGTTCTGTAACCGGCAATAATATATGCTTCCTGCATGTGTAAAAATTTAGTTGTTTATGCAACTTTATATCCCAAAGTTAACTATCCCTTTTTGCAAAGCAAAATCTGGTAAACATTCGCGCTATTATTACCTTCGCGCCGCATATGTATCAATTACTACGACAAATCCTCTTTTTATTTTCTCCTGAGCGTGCGCATTACTTTTCAATGAACGTATTAAAAGCTGTATGCAGCGTGGGGATATTCAAAAAAATTATCAAAAGTTATTTCAAACCTGCAGGCAATTTAGAAAAGAAGTTGTTTTTTTCTTCTGCCAACAGCACGATCACTTTTTTAAACCCGGTTGGACTGGGAGCAGGCTTTGACAAAAATGCGAAATATTTAAGAGAGCTGGAAACGCTTGGTTTCGGATTTGTGGAGATAGGAACGGTTACGCCTAAGCCACAAGCCGGAAATGATAAGCCCCGGTTATTCAGGCTGCCCAAGGATAAGGCTTTAATTAATCGTATGGGATTTAATAATGATGGTGCTGAAGCTATTGCAGAAAGACTTTCGGAGTGGAGAAGAAAACAATCTTCATCTACGCTTATTATAGGCGGTAATATCGGTAAAAATAAAGTTACTCCTAATGAGGATGCATGGAAAGATTATGAAACCTGTTTTAATGCCCTGTTTGATTATGTAGATTATTTTGTGGTTAATGTGAGCTCTCCCAACACACCCGGATTGCGTGAGTTACAGGAAAAAGATTCATTAAAAAAGATTCTTGTAAACCTGCAATCAATCAACAAAACGAAAAATACACCCAAACCTATTTTATTAAAGATAGCGCCTGATTTAACCACAGAACAGATTGATGATGTAGTTGATCTTGCTATAGAAATTCAATTAGATGGTCTGGTAGCAACAAACACCACCATTAGCCGTAATAATTTAAAAACACCTCAAAGTATCATTACGGAAACAGGAAATGGCGGATTGAGTGGAAAGCCTGTTAAAGCAATGTCTACAGCAATTGTGCAATACATTGTGCAAAAAACAGGAAATAAAATACCCGTTATAGGAAGTGGTGGCATATTTAACGGGACAGATGCTGAAGAAAAGCTGCAGGCCGGAGCCTCGTTAATACAGGTATGGACGGGATTTATTTATGAAGGACCGGGAATTGTAAAACAGATCTGCAAACAATTAGCTGGCTAAGGTTTTCTTAATTACAGCCGCTTCAACAGGAGGTTTTGCACTATTCTTTTTTTGAAAACTTTGCAGAGTATGCAGTATAGCAATAGCAGAAATTACCAACAATAAGGTTATCACATTTTTTGTCAAAATACGCTTCATGCCTGTATAGATTGTGAGTTCCTGAAAGCAAATATCGGACTTGTTGCAATACCAATCCCGGTATTTATATAAAATTTATTTTAACAATCTTATTCTTTAAAACAAAAAGTGTCAATCCAGGCGTATTTTCAATAAATCATCAAAGTTCCAGAAGTCCATCCGGTAGGGTAACGTAAATTTTTTTTGTTTTATTATCAATACGCTCTAAAGTTTGTTCGTGCAGTGGTATCAGCTTTTCTTCTCCTTCCATATTTATTTTGCATAATACCTGGTGCGGCATTTCTATTACCTCTATTATCGTTCCAATATTTTTACTGCCATCAATAATTTGGTATCCCAAAAAAGAAATGGGGGCAGATTTTGCTGCGAATTTTTTAAAATCTTCGCTGCTCAACCATACTTCCTTTTGAACAAATTTCCGTGCAGATTCACGTGTATTAATCTGTTCAAGCTGAATATAGATTTCAGCATCGCTTTTTATACGGGCAGATGAAACAAAATAAGGAAGGAAGGAATCGCCGGCGTCTTCTATAAAAAGCGCTTCTATGCCTTTTAGCGATGTTTTTTTACCAAGGCTGTGCTGCAAAATAAGTTCTCCGCTAAGGCTGAAAACAGAAACAAATTTTCCTATTTTGAAATATTCAGATCCCACTGCTTGAATGATTGCTCAACAAAAATGCCTTGTGAAAATACTTTCACAAGGCAAATCAGTTGAAGAAATACTATGTTTAGTTACCTTCTTCTTTTTGTTCAGTCCTTCTTGGAGCCATAGGCTTACGCGGTCTTCTTGCTCTTGCCGCTTCTTCCTGTTTTTTCCTGATGCTGCCTTCATGTTCTTCATGCCATTTCTGGAATTTGGACATTGCAGTAGCTTCATCAAACAAACCGAGGCTTACACCGCGCAATAAATGCTTAAGGTATAATACTCCTTTGTAAGATAAAATCTTACGTACAGTATCAGTTGGCTGGGCTCCTTTTTGCAACCAATCCAATGCTTTTTGTCTGTCTAACTGTACAGCAGTTGGTTGGCCTAATGGATTATAGGTTCCGATCTTCTGGATGAATTTTCCATCCCTTGGCGCACGGGCATCGGCTACCACTATAAAGTAGAAGGGTCTCTTCTTACTCCCGTGACGTTGCAGTCTGATTTTAACAGCCATAAAAAATAAACATTTTAAATGGGTGATTGATAAATTTTTATTCTTTCTAAAGGTTTGCGAAGATATGCCTTGCAAACTATAAATCAAAGTAAAAGTACAAAAAATCAACGTTTTCCAAAACCCATTCTTCCCATCGGCATCTTATTCATCATTTTCATCATTTGTTTCATCTGCTCAAATTGCTTCATAAACTGGTTAACATCTGTCAAATCTTTGCCCGATCCTTTTGCTATCCTGTTTCTGCGGCTTGGGTTTATCACATCCGGGTTTGCCCTTTCATAAGGCGTCATAGAATTGATCATCGCTTCTATTCCTTTAAAGGAGTCATCGCTTACATCAACGTCCTTTATAGCCTTTCCCATACCCGGTATCATACCCATAAGGTCTTTCAGGTTGCCCATTTTCTTTATCTGCTGCAACTGGTCCAGAAAATCCTGGAAATCAAACTGGTTTTTGCGCATTTTCTTCTGCAACCTGGCAGCCTGCACCTCATCAAACTGCGCCTGGGCTTTTTCTACAAGGGTTGTAATATCACCCATACCCAGAATACGCTGCGCCATCCTTTCGGGATAAAATACATCCAGCGTATCTAATTTTTCGCCACTGCTGATAAACTTGATAGGCTTTTGAACCGTGTATTTAATAGATAATGCTGCCCCGCCACGCGTATCACCATCTAACTTGGTAAGTACAACACCGCTAAAATCCAGTCTTTCATTAAACGCTTTTGCCGTATTCACAGCGTCCTGCCCTGTCATTGAATCCACCACAAAAAGAATTTCCTGTGGCTTAACCGCGGCCTTAATATCAGCTACTTCTGTCATCATCACCTCATCTATAGCCAACCTTCCCGCAGTATCGATGATAACAATGTTTTTGTTTTTGCTCCTTGCTTCTTTAATCGCATTCTGTGCTATTTCAACAGCATTTTTATTGTCAGGCTCGCTATATACATCAACATTGATCTGCCCGCCCAAAACTTTTAGCTGATCAATCGCCGCAGGACGATAAATATCAGCCGCAGCCAGCAGCGGCGATTTTCCTTTCTTGTTTTTGAGGTAATTAGCCAGCTTGCCGCTGAAGGTAGTTTTACCACTACCCTGCAGTCCTGCAATAAGTATCACCGCAGGATTGCCTGTTATATTAAATTCGCTCTCCGTACCACCCATCAGTTCCGCCAGTTCATCCTTCACTATCTTAACCATTAACTGACCAGGGCTTACAGCGGTCAGCACCTTTTCGCCCAAAGCTTTGGACTTAACCGTATCTGTAAAATCTTTGGCTATTTTGTAGTTTACGTCCGCATCTACCAGGGCACGCCTGATATCCTTTACCGTATTCGCAATATTCAGTTCATTGATCCTGCCTTCGCCTTTTATCTGCTTAAAGGCCGAATCTAACCGCTCTGACAATGATTCAAACATAGACTTGTTTGTTTATCCGTATTTAAAATAAAAAAGTGAACAAAGGTAAATTGTTCACTTTTAAAATCGTCAGGAAATTATGTAAGGAAAAGAAGCGCAGCGTTTATGTACCTAAATAGGTTTTAAGCAACTTAGATCTTGACGCTGTTCTTAATTTGGTTATTGCTTTGTCTTTAATCTGCCTTACTCTTTCGCGGGTAAGGTTAAAACGTTCCCCAATATCCTCAAGGCTCATCGGGTTATCTAAACCAATCCCAAAGAAAAACCTGAGCACATCCTGCTGGCGGTCCGTTAATGTATGTAGTGATCTTTCTATTTCCTTTTTTAATGATTCATGATGCGCTATTCTTTCATCAACACTGTCTGCATTGGGATTTGCCATTATATCAACCAATGTGCCATCCTCGCCTTCAGACAACGGAGTATCCATGCTCACATGTCTTGCAGCAACACCTAATGTAGCTGCAATTTCTTCAGTATCAATTTCAAGCATTTCCGCTAATTCCTCAGCTGATGGTTCTCTTTCATATTCCTGCTCTAATTGCTGGAATGCTTTATTAATCCTGTTGGTAAGCCCAACCTTATTTAAAGGCAAACGTACAATACGTGATTGTTCTGCCAAAGCCTGCAAAATGCTTTGACGTATCCACCAAACAGCGTATGATATAAACTTAAAGCCTCGTGTTTCATCAAAACGCTGAGCAGCTTTAATAAGACCGAAATTTCCTTCGTTAATAAGATCTGGCAGAGACAGCCCCTGGTTTTGATACTGCTTAGCCACAGATACCACAAATCTCAGGTTTGCTTTTGTTAGCCTGTCAAGTGCTTTTTGGTCGCCTTGTTTTATTAATTCTGCCAATCTTACCTCTTCTTCTGAACCAATCAACTCTACACGTCCAATTTCCTGCAGGTACTTTTCCAGACTTTGAGACTCACGATTCGTAATCGATTTCGTGATTTTGAGCTGACGCATACTCATAAAAGAGAATATTTAAGGGGTTTTAAAGAAATCTATAAAGCACGGATTTCAAGCTCTAAAACGCTGGCTACCATTAGATATTGTACCTTAAGCAATTTAAGGAAATAGCAGGTATTAGAAAAAAATATTATTATCTGTGCCTCAACCAGTTTAAAAAAATAAAAGCCCGTGGACTTTTGTTACCTGCTTTTTAGGAAAAAATATTTTATAAAAAACTTTGATGCTTCTATTATTTTTATATTATTGCAAGCCAGCTTAAGCTAGGATAAATTGATTTTTGACAAATGAGTAAGAAACAATTATATACATTAGAATATCCTGTACGTTGCTCGCCTACAATATTATACGAGTTTTTGTCTACCCCGGCGGGTTTACAGGAATGGTTTGCCGACAAAGTGGACGAAAGGGATATGATTTTCAGTTTTACCTGGAAAGATTCTACCGATAAAGCAGAGGTTTTAGAGGGAGAAGAAGACAAGTTTATTCGCTTTCACTGGGAACATGCCCCTAAAGACGAATATTTTGAATTTGGCATTGAAAAATCAGAGGTAACCAACCAAACTATACTGGTAATTAAAGATTTTGCTGAAAAAAGAGATATTGCGGATCAAAGCCGCTTGTGGGATTCGCAGGTTAAAGATTTGTTCCACAGGCTTGGTAACTAACCCGCTCATAAGTTCTGTATGAGGCTGCTGAAGCTTTTTTCAAAGAATTTATCTGCATTACACCACTGCTGCAAGGGATAAAAACGGGCTATTTTCACAAACGCTGTTTTTCTTATCATAAGGTTATTCATTTCCCCGGATGTAAGATCAATTACACGCTTATGAGATATTGCTGTTTTGTGATGCAGCCATTCGTCATCGCTTAACTGCAGGTACCAGTTTGAGGGATCACTTTCATTAAGCTTAAAAAACATTGCCGGATCCGCTGGTTTAAATTTCCCTTTCAGGTGAAGGGTTATGCTCAGATCATTTCCCCACCAAAACATAGTTCTTATAGCTAAAACATCTTCTTTGGTAAAAAACCGCGGGTAATCGAGCATAACATAAGGAAGCCCTTTGTAATTTTCGCCGCGTGATATTTTGGGTGAATTTGATATAGTTTCCTGAGGTAATACATCTTTGCCGAGCTTCACATAGGTATCGGCAAGTAGCCCAAAGAGACTATAAACCTTTTCTATTATACGGTTCTTTGTTAAAATAAAATCTATATCGGCAGCTAAATTCAGTTCGTTTTCTGAAAACTGTATTTTTGCATCTATCATTGGGTAAAGTTATTACAGCACAAAATAGTAAACCTGGAAAGTGATTAAAAAATTAGACAAGCTTGTTATAAAAGCATTCGTGGGTCCCTTCATTGCCACTTTTTTCATAACCTTATTTGTGCTGGTGCTTCAATTTTTCTGGAAATATATTGATGACCTTGTAGGAAAAGGACTTGACACCATAACCATACTGCAGCTTACCAGCTATGTTACGGCAACTGCGGTCCCCCTGGCTTTACCGCTTGCCGTGCTGCTTTCATCAATAATGACTTTTGGAAAACTGGGCGAAAGCTTTGAAACAGTTGCCATTAAATCAGCAGGGATTCCTTTGTTGCGGTTCATGCGGCCTTTGTTCATTTTCTCTGTTATTATTTCAATAGTTGCATTTCTATTTTCTAATTATATTATCCCGGTTGCACAGCTAAAGTTTCAAACTTTATTATATGATATTACAGTAGCTAAACCGGCATTCAATCTTAAGGAGGGCGTTTTTTTTAAAGAGTTTGACGGCTATACCATCAAAATCGGTAAAAAGGAAAAGGATAATGTCACTATACATAATATCATCATTTTTGAAAGGAATTACAGCCTGCAGGATAATATAATTGTGGCAGAGCATGGACAAATGAAAATGAGTGATGACAAAAAATTCCTGGAGTTTTACTTACAAAACGGTTGGCGCAATGAAGAAAGAGGACCTTCTTATACGGTAAATACCGACTATTTGCGCCTGGGCTTTAAAGAATATAAAAAAGTATTTGACCTTAGCTCCTTTGCTATGATGCGCACCCCCGACAGCCTGTTTAAAGACAATTTCAGAATGCTGAATGTGCGGCAGTTAAATAATGCTATTGACTCTCTTAAAGTGCAGGCCGGAGGCAGAATGTCGAAAAGAATAGAAAGAGAAGTCAGCCTTAATTACACTTTTGTAAAAGATACTAAGGACTCTTTGAAAAAACCGCTGCCCCACCCTGTAATTCCCCCGGCGGAAATGGTTGTATACGAAAAAGTTCCGCTCTCCACGCCAATCATTCCCGCAAGATATGATCAGCAAAGAAATGCTATAGGGCTGGCATTACAGGCTCCCCCACCCGCTACGTACGATCAGTTGCTGCCAGATTCCGTAAGAAAATCGATAGTAACAAGAGTAATTGATAAAGTAAACAGCTCAAAAAATGCGCTGGATATTATTGCGGCAGACACACAGGCAAAACAAAAAGACCTGCGCTTCCACCTGATTGAATGGCACAGGAAATTTTCGCTTTCATTTGCCTGCGTAGTACTGTTCCTTATAGGCGCCCCACTCGGCTCTATCATAAGAAAAGGCGGTTTGGGTATGCCGCTGGTTATCGCTGTTATTTTCTTTCTCATTTTTCACCTGCTGAATATGTTTGGAGAAAAATTTGTCAGGGAAGATATTACATCAGCATTTGTGGGAATGTGGTTGTCTACATTGGCATTGTTACCTGTCGGCTTTTTCCTTACATATAAAGCCATGCACGATTCACAATTATTTAATAAAGAATTTTATTACCGCACATTTAAGAAACTACGCTTACTTATTCAAAAATTCAGGAGTAAAAAAGAAGCAACTGCGGCAATGGCTTAAATTGACTCAGCCTTTGTCAGAACCTTCCATAATTTCTATAACGGTCGGACCAACAAAGGCTGATTATGACTTGCAATCGGGAGCAAATATACAGTTCAATATTACATACAACAACATAATTTTTTAAAGAAATGATAAAATAAAAGTTTATTGCTCGGCCTGCATTACCGGTTAATGTCCAATGGCAAAAAAGTAAGCCCCGCACTGGCGCAGTTTGGTAGCCTTGCTTGGTGTTTAGTCGAACCAGTTGCCTTGCTGTGAAGATTATAGAGATATTTGGAATAAGGAGTTTATAAAAACCTATAGGATGCAGATTTCGGAAATAAATGTGGAACGCTTATATAGCAGAGGAGATTAAAAAGGATTTCAATCAGTTTTATTTATTCTTTTTCAGTGCGGCACGAATCTTTTTCACAAAGCTTACCGGCACTTCGGCAATATCAGCCACCTGCTTATCCGATAGTCCCAGTTTGGTGATCAGGTTTTCTATAACATCCTGCTTGCCTTGCTCCATGCCCTTTTCCATCCCTTTTTGGATACCCTTTTCAATACCTTTCTTCATACCTATTTCAATACCCTCTTCCCGCTCTATTTTCTTTATGGTTTCTATAATACCCATAGTAACTGTTCCTCCTGTTAACTGTTCAATTTGTGTATCAAATTTACGGTTTATTTCATCGTTTCTAATATAGATAAAGTTTTTAAGAAAAACCAATAGCTTCTCTATCTTTTTATGGCTGAATTTTTTGCTTTGTATCAATGCCCGGGCAACCGCAAGCCGTTGATCAGCCAGTAATTCTTCTGGCACTTTGCCCTGCAACAACGCCTTCTGTGCTGCCAGCACAATCAGGGCAAAGGGGTTGTCCATTGCCAGCAGTTCCGCTTCGGAATGGTTGAATATATGATAGGCATTGTAGCGGTAAGTAATTTCAGTGCCCATAAATGTTTTATGAAACATATCAGAATGCTGCTGGCGCTTATTTCCTGTAAATATTGCCAGGGCAGTTATATCTACCCCGTAACGGTCATATATCCTGTACCAGTACTGAAACATGCGTTTGGGAAAGTTTTTTGTGCTGCCACCCTGTATTTCAATATGCACCAGTATCCATTCTTCTTTACCGTTTTTCAGGAATGCTTTTACCAGCATATCCACAAACCTGCTTCCGCCCTGCTTTTTGAGTTCAGGAAACAGTTCTGTCAGTTCCTTATCAAGAAACACAAAACTTTTACGGAGGTTAAATACTTTATCTGCATTTGGAAAACAAAAGCGAAGCAGGTAGGGAAAAAGCTCTTCAAAAGCGGCTTTTAAAAGAGCGTCATCTTTTTTGCGCGGCATGGCATCGTTATGGTTAGCAATAGGTTTTTTATTCATGGCAGGAATGGTGTGGTGTGCTATATTAAAACAATTCGAATGTAGTGTTTAATTCTAAAAAAACTGCCTATTTTCGTTTCCCTCAATCTTCACTGAAAATATAAAAGCTATGCAGACCTGGCAGGAATATCAAACAAAAAATAAAGATAGATTTCTTAATGAATTGCTTGAACTATTACGCATTCCATCAGTTAGTGCACGAAGCGAACACAAAGCAGATATGATTGCCTGCGCGGAAGCAGTTAAGAACAGGCTGCTTGAAGCCGGGGCAGATAAAGCCGAAGTGTATTCTACTGAAGGGCACCCTGTAGTATATGCTGAAAAAATAATTGACACGGCAAAACCAACAGTGTTGGTTTACGGACACTATGATGTACAACCTGCCGACCCGCTTAATTTATGGAACAGCGGGCCTTTTGAACCTGTGATAAAAGATGGAAAAATATTTGCCCGTGGTTCATGTGATGATAAGGGTCAATTTTACATGCATGTAAAAGCACTGGAAACACTTGTAAATACCAACTCGCTTTCAACCAATATTAAATTTATTATTGAGGGTGAAGAGGAAATAGGATCACCTAATCTTGCAAAATTTGTTTCCTCACATAAAGATCTGCTGAAAGCTGATGTGATACTGATCAGTGATACCGCTATGATCAGCATGGATACGCCGTCAATTGATATCGGCGTTCGTGGGCTTTCGTATATAGAAGTTGAAGTAACCGGCCCTAACAGGGATTTACACAGCGGTGTGTATGGCGGCGCTGTTGCTAACCCCGTTACTATGCTTGCAAAAATGATCGCATCCTGCCACGATGAGCATAATCATATTACCATTCCCGGGTTTTATGACGATGTGGTAGAATCATCAGCGGCAGAAAGAAAACTGATGGCTGAGGCACCCTTTGATGAAAAAGCATATAAAGAAGATTTAGGCGTGAATGCGCTATGGGGTGAAAAAGGATATACTACCAATGAAAGAACAGGCATCAGACCAACGCTTGAACTGAACGGTATTTGGGGAGGTTATACAGGAGAAGGCGCTAAAACGGTATTACCTTCAAAAGCTTTTGCAAAAATTTCCGCACGTTTAGTACCGAACCAATCCTCTGTAAAAATTACAGAGAAATTGCTTAACTATTTTAAAAGCATCGCTCCTCCGGGCGTTACGGTAAAGGCGGAAGAGCATCATGGCGGCGAACCTTATATGACGCCAATCGACTCTACAGGATATAAAGCTGCCGCAAAAGCTATTGAAACCACATTCGGCAAATCACCTATTCCTGTTCGCGGTGGCGGAAGCATTCCTATTTGTTCTCTTTTTGAAAAAGAACTGGGCGTTAAAATAGTTTTTCTTGGCTTTGGTTTAGACAGCGACAATCTTCATTCGCCCAATGAAAAATTTGACCTGTTCAACTTTTACAAAGGCATTGAAACCATTCCTTATTTCCATAAGTATTTTGCGGAGATGGGGGAATTTGAAAAATAGGGTAATTTGAAAATGAGAAGATGTGGTAGTGTGGAAATGCTTTGTCCGGAATTTATTTGATAGATGATGTGGTAGTGATGTAGTTTGGAAATATTCTACAGCACCATCCCTCTCCTTGCGGAGAGGAATAAGAGGGTGAGGTTGCTTTGCCGGGATGGGCAGCTACTCTTCATTTCACAAACTCAAACCTGTCTCCATCAAACAACCCCTTATCACTTAATTTCAAATGAGGTATAACGAGCAATGCCATAAAGGATAATGTCATAAACGGAGAAGACAATGTTGAGCCGACAGATTTTGCCGCTTTATCAATGGCTGAATATTTTTCAGCTACCGTATAGCCATCTTCATCACTCATTAAACCGGCTACCGGTAAAGAAAGTATTATAGACTGATCCGGGGAATACAGGCTGACGCCTCCTTTTTGTTCAATGATCATATTTACCGCTTCACAAATGCTTTCATCGCTTGTTCCTACTACTACTATATTATGACTATCATGCGCAACCGAAGATGCAATCGCACCCTGTTTTAATCCAAAATTTTTAATGAAGGCAACGGCTGCAGGCGCGTCTGCATACCGGTTAACCACCGCAATTTTTAAAATATCATTAGCAACATCTATTGCCGCCGGTGCCTGTATTTTTAATGTATTGGTGATGAGTTGCCCGTCGAGCGCTTCTATCACAAAAAATTCTTTACCAGATCCACCCGCTACTGCAAAATCAGCCGGTATTTTTTTATTACAGGAAAAATTATTGATCCGGCTTTTAGTATCCGGTACGGTAAACCCGATCAGAGTTTTTCCATTTTCCGCTACAAGCTCACCTCGTATATATGTCTGTAATACTTTAAAATTTACCAGGTCTTTTACAACTATAAAATCAGCATTATCCCCTTCTTTCAAAAGCCCTGTTTCCAGTTTGTAATGAAGCGCAGGATTTATGCAGGCTGCCCGCAACACATTAAACACATCAATACCTTTTGCAACAGCTCTTGCACACAGCTGATCAATATGTCCTTCTACCAGGCTATCCGGGTGTTTGTCATCGCTGCAAAACATTATCCGTTCAGGATAATCATTCAGCAAATCAATCAGTGCTTCAAAATTTTTAGCAGCGCTTCCTTCTCTTATTAAAATATGCATTCCAAACTTCAATTTATCAAGCGCTTCTTGTTTTGTAAAACATTCATGGTCTGTTGATATGCCAGCGTTAATATATTGCTTTGCCAATTCACCTGTTAACCCCGGTGCATGGCCATCAACAGGCTTGTGTAATTTATGGGCTGCCGCGATCTTTGCCATTACCTCCCTGTCTTTATGCAACACTCCCGGAAAATTCATCATCTCACTCAGGTATTTGATCTCATCCATTTCCAGCAGCTTTGTAACATCCGCTGCATTCAGTTCCGCACCTGCCGTTTCAAATACAGTAGCAGGCACACAGCTCGGTGCTCCAAAATAAAATTTTAAAGGAACTTTCCTTCCATCTTCAATCATAAACTGCACACCGGCCATACCGCATACATTGGCGATCTCATGCGGGTCGCTCACCGTAGCAACAGTGCCATGCACAACAGCAAGCCGGGCAAATTGCGACGGGATCAGCATTGAACTTTCGACATGCACATGAGCATCAATAAACCCGGGAATTATAAAGGGTAAAGCATCAACACCTTCAGGTATCTTACCTAAAGGCTGTATTGATAGTATTTTACCCTCGCTCCAAAGGATAATACCAGCATATATTTTTTTTTGCAGAATATCTACAATCCGGCCCCTGATTTGCTTATTCATGATGCACTCATTACATTTAAGTTATCTGGCTACCTGAAAATTATGAATAAAGGAAAGCCTTATTTTTGGTACACAAAATAAAAAACAAAGAAATGACACAATCAAAAATGATTAAATTGCTGACCTTTTTTTGCATGATAATATCGTTTTCTCATGCTCAAACCGTTGATGAAATTCAACAAAAATATATTACAGCTTTAGGAGGCAAATCCAAACTTTCTACACTTAAAAATATTTACCAGGAAGCTGACATGGAAGTTATGGGCATGGTAATGCCTGCAAAATTATGGGTAGTATACAAAACCGCCATGCGCCAGGAAATTGACATACAAGGACAGAAAATAGCAACCTTTGTAGGCAAAAATAGTGGATGGACAATTAACCCTATGATGGGCTCTACAGAAGCACAACCCCTGCCAGAGGATGCCATTAAAGGCTATTTAGGCATGCTTGATCCCGGTGGCGAACTAAGTTCCTTTAAAGACTATGGCTATGCTGCTACATTTGAAGGAAAAGAAGCCGTAAATGCCAGCGATGCATATAAAATTAAACTGGCAAAAGATTCATCTGAGACTATTCTTTATATAGATGTAAAAACCAACCTCCTTACCAAAAGTATTACCAAAGGTAATGCCGGCGGTCAATCTGTTGAGATAACTACGCTTTTCTCAGATTATAAAACAAGCCCTGAAGGCTACGTATTTCCCTATTCCCTTACCATCAATAATCCAATGATCGGGGAGATTAAATCTACCATTACAAAACTTGATATTAATAAACCTGTAGATATAGCTGAACTGGAAAAGAAAAATTGATCTGTTTATGCAAGCAATATAAAGCGTGCAGCATTAAAGTTGATGCTGCACGCTTTTATTTTATGATGCCTGCCTGTGCTGGTTTGTATTATCGGTGTATTGAACCAGTTTCTTGTGTAACTCTTCCGGCTTAAAGGGTTTTGGCATATAATCATTAAAACCTTTACTCAATAAATCTTCTTTTATATTTTCGTAAGTTGCTGCAGTAAATGCTATAATGGGTATTTCCGGGTGCGTTTTCCGGATAGCAGCTACTGTTTGAGCGCCATCCATTTCCGGCATTTCAAGGTCTACGAGTAAAATATCCGGTTTATTTTCTTTACCATAGAACAGTTCAACAGCCCTTGCTCCATTTTCAGCTTCAATTACCTCTATATTCCATTTTTGCAAAAACCGTTTTGCTACAATCATATTAATCGGGTTGTCTTCTGCAAGTAAAACGGTAATGCCATCAAGACCGGAAAGTGATTTAAGTCTGTCTTCATCAACATAAGATTTTTGCTTTCTCGTCATTTTAAAATTCAGTGTAAAATAGAAACAGCTACCGGCATCGATATTGCTGTCAACATGCAGTTCGCCTCCCATCTGGTCAATAATTTTTTTACTGATAGCGAGGCCAAGACCTGTGCCTCCAAACTTTCTTGTAGTTTCAATGTCAGCCTGCATAAAACTTTCAAATATCTGCCGGATCTTATTTTGGGGAATACCAATTCCGGTATCAGTAATGGCAAAATAAATATCTGTACTATTACTTTTTGTGTTTTTCAATTTCACTTCAATACCTATTGTGCCTTTATCAGTAAATTTTATAGCATTAGCCAGCAAATTGTTCATTACCTGGTGCAGGCGTGTCTCATCTCCATATATCTCAATATCAGACAGCTGATCGATATCAATATTAAATCCAAGATTTTTTGATGAAACAGGCGCGGTGAAAGAGCTCACAATTTTTTGCATAAACGCTTTAAGATTAAAAGGAGCATTTTCAATTTCCATCTTACCAGCCTCTATCTTGCTGAAATCAAGAATATCATTTACCAACTGCATCATATGTTCAGAAGAGTATTTAAGCACTTCAAAACTTTGACGCTGGCTCGGCAGGTATTCTTCCTGCAAAACTAGATTGGTTGTACCGATAATCGCGTTAAGCGGCGTTCGTAATTCATGGCTCATATTCGACAAGAACCTCGATTTTACCTGTGCTGCCTTCTCCGCTTTTTCTTTCGCCTTCAGGATTTCAAACTCTGCAATTTTAATCTCGGTTATATCAAGAATACTGATCTTACAATAATTGAACTCACTGTGCGAGAAAGGCACAATATTTACGTAGGCGAAAAAGGGTGTGTTATCATTCCTGAAAAAATCCATATTACCATACCAGGGCGATTTTTGGGTAAACTGTTGTTTTGCCTGAACCATAATATGCTCTTCCATTTTATCGCCAAGCAGATCCTTTGCAGGAGTTCCGATAATTTCATCTTTTTTCTTATAGCTAAATATCTCTATCGCTCTTTTGTTACAGTCTGTTATAATCAGGCTGTTCACATCCACAATAAACAACCCATCCAGCGACGTATCATACATCGTATCCTTAAACCGTTTTTCGTCCAGGATTTTATATTCGTTCTTTTCAAGTGTTTTTAATATATAATATGTAAACGAAGCAGTAAGCACAAGAGACAAGCTCAGGTTAAGGCTGAATAATCCGCTGTATTGCTCATTGCTTATGGTTTGAATAGTGCTTACATAGGGAGCCAGGATAAATATCATAGCCGCAGTAATAAAAGTTACAATGGCTGTCATAACGAGCTCTTCATAATCCTGCCGTATATCAATAACAAAAATTAATGCCAGCAGAAACGGAAAGTAATACATATGCTCTCCGGCCCGCAATCCTTCAACATAACTTATACCAAACAGGTATAGATTAAGCGTAATAATACCCAGCGCTTTGGCAAAACCTCTTTTACCGTCTTTATTGAGAAAATAACTTACTGCCAGCAGTAAAATGGAGGTAAGATTTAAAGAAACACTTATATAAAGCCCATGAAGGCAGTTAAGCAATACCGAAATAAGGTTGACACCAATACCAAAAAAGATAAAGATTATGAGCCTTTGAACACTTTTATTTTCCTCGTGGCTCTTGGCAGGATCTATGCCACTATTGAAAATACCATAGAAAAAAGATACTAATCTGTCTAAAATGTTCGTTTTCATAACCGAGATATTGGTTTGGTTACATATAATATGCAATCAAATAGAGGATAAAACGACTTAGTTTATTACAAATTGTGATATGCACAATACAGAAAATAAAATAATGTTTGCCTTTTCCGAAGAACTGGACACAGCTTTTCTCCATGACTTGTATGGAGATGATTTACAACAAGCTGAAATGGTTTTTGAATCGTCTGCCCAGCAAATAAAAACAGAGATTGTACTTGCACAGGCCAGGTTTCATGACGGTGATTTACAGGGGTTGAAAAAGGTTATTCATAAAATGAAACCATTGTTTGGTTATATAGGCATGAATGAGGTAATGGAAGAATTTGCCGCTTTTGAAAAAGTATGCCTGGAAGAAAAAACGGCAGCAAATATTGAACAAAAGTTTCAATACATACTTATTACCACACAACAGAGTTTATTAAAAGCAGAAAAAGAAGTAAAGCGTTTGAAACAATTCAATACCCAATATCTATGAAGTATCAAAGTATTATCGTTGAAGACCTCCAGGTTGCAGCGGAGTTTCTAAGGAAATTCTGTGAAAAATCCGGGGTAATAGATGTAGTTCAACATTTTCTTAATGCGGAAGATGCATTACAATTTTTAAAGGACAATGTTGTAGACCTTATATTCCTTGATGTGGAAATGCCGGGCGCAAGTGGATTTGAGCTGCTGGATCAACTGGTATATACACCCCAGGTAATACTTACTACTTCAAAAACAGAATACGCTTACAGCGCCTTTCAATATAATGTTACCGATTACCTGAAAAAGCCTTTTACATATCAGCGCTTTCTTGAAGCTGTACAAAAGGTAAGCAAAAAATCAGAGCAGGCTAACGGTAATTCAGAACAGGATCACCTGTTTATAAAATCAGATGGTAAGCTTATCCGCTTGCACAATGATGATATTTTGTTTATTGAAAGCATGGGCGACTATGTAAAATTTATTACCCCTGCAAAAAAATATATCACTCACAATACCATAAAAAACCTCGAGACTAAAGTAAATCCACAGGTTTTTATGAAAGTTCACCGCTCCTATATTGTAAACTTTACCAAGATCAACGATATACAGGAGAATGTGCTCTTCATTAATGGTAATATGATACCTATCAGCAAAACGCACAAATCAGGCGTAATGCAAAAGATCAATATTATATAGCAACATTCACAATCTCTGTTATCATTTGTCAACTATGCATAATAGTTGGTAAATGATTTTTTTTATTTATCGAAGGTATAAGCCCGGAAATCGACAACAATAGCATTATGGTCGAAATAAGTTTTAAAGCAGTAATATCCGGTGCATCTTTGTATTGTCAAACGCGATAATCCAATCCTGCTGAAAGATCAGAAAACCCAATACCTTTTGAAAGCTGAAATCCGGATCTTATAAAACCAGTTATTCATCCAATATTCAGAAAAGCAATCAACCAGTATCCGTTGAAACCGAAACCAATCCTTTGAAAAAGCTAACCTCCGAAAACAGAAGTTATTCCGCAATTTTTAAGCCTAACCTTCCCCATTGCATTAACCTCTGAAGAAATTCAAAACATTCAAAGCCACGTCAAAAAGCGTGGCTTTCATTTCTTTATACCATTATTCATTTCGTTCACTACCTCTCTTATTGGTTTATTATTGATCATTACATCTTTAACAACAGCATCGCCATTTAAGACACTAACCACAGCATATGTTCTTTGTGTAGAATCAATCGCGCTTTCCCTGTATGCGCCCTCTGCTTTTATTGCTTTAAATTCATCCATATAAAACTCGGTAAACGGATAATCTATTATCACCATGGCTGAATCATGTTCCATCCTGTTGATATAATTAACGCTTGCTTTCACATAATCAGCGGTATTTACCGGCTTATGCTTAACCAACTGCCGCACTTTAGCAAAACCATCTTTATCCACGTCAAGCAATACATAAACCTCCGGGTCATAATTTTCTATGGCAGAGTCAAGATGAACAGTTGTAAAACTACCTGCTTCAAAATTCAGTGTAATATATCTTCCTTTAAACGGATGCGCAGGGTCAACAGGCTGGGTACGGAAATTAAAAAGCTTACCGCTTCTCAAAACATTTTCCTTTTGCCAGATCATTTTTGCAGGCACAGCCCATTGGGCTATTAAAGTGATTATGCATATTATCAACAGTAACTTCTTCATAGTTTTATTTTAACCTGTAATTATTATCCTTTCAGCTCCTTGCGCTTTTTCACCATCAGGTAATTGGCAACAAAAAAACCAATGCCGGTAGCAAGGAAGAATAGTCCCCGCCATACAAAAGGAATCTGGTCATCAAAAAACCTGAACAGCGCCAGCAAGGCTATTATGGTTAACCCAAAATTTAAAATACCCAGGTGGTCTGTTATTGCCCCTTTTCTTATAAAGAATACAGCTACAAACAATGTCCAGGCATTTATGATCAGTGTAGCAAACAGCGGATTATTTCCTGCCACCAGCAGCAACAGGAAAAGCAACAAACCGGAAAACCCCATTGGATCAAAAATAACTTTATTCACACGCCTGTAATCCACAACAATCAACCATACTGCCACCAGCAACATTGCAAAACTGAGATAGAAAAAAGGAACATAAAAAAAATCAGATCTTTCTGTATTACCATAATAGGGATGTAACATACTGCTCCATATTCCTTCAAAGCTCCAGAAGAAAAGGAGAAACAATATACCTAAAGCGCCTATGCTTAAAAAAGGGTTTGCAAATAAGCGGTTATTCTCAAATGCTTCCGACCTCCCTGCCAGGTAAAAAATGCAAAACATTGCTATATAAGCACAGGATACCCATTCAGGGCTGTTAAAACTACTTTCTGAAAATGCACCGAGTGCAATGGTTAAAGAAAGTGTAATCATCCATGCAAGCAGGATGAAACGGTTACTATCTTTTTTATTTTTCCAGTATTGATAAATATGCGGCACTATCAAAACAAGCAATCCTATATAGTAATATGGAATATGACTGGCACGTGAATATCCAAAATACCCGACCTCACACACATACCAGGTAATACCACCAACGTATAGCAATGCGGTTACAGCAGACGGCATAATATATACCAGCGGTATGACCAGCAACATCCATGTGAGCAAAAAGTCGCTCAACTCCCCTGAAATATTATAGGTTTGAGCAATAAGAGATATACACGCGGCAACTCCAAAAAATAAAACAACTGCGCTTGTTTCTTTCCATACTATACTATTTTTTTGTTTGAACAATGCAAATACGCATAACCCCTGCCCTAACAGCAATGGCAGAAAAGCAATAATTGTTTTTGAGAGTCGCCCAAGCTCATCCCAGTTATGTGCTATTACCAGTATTATACCCAGACTTGCAAGCAAAGCGCCGAGCACATTTACAATAATGGGAAAACGGTTGGGCTTTTCAGCAGCCTTATGCTGATAATAGTGAAGAATATCCTGCGCGGTTCCGGCAGATATAATATTTGCCTGCACCAGTTCGTCAAGATCTTTTACAAAGGGTTTACTCATACATGGAAATAATGTTATATAAACCTACAAAAAATTATATAACGGCAGTTTAAATTAAGGATTGCCTTACTCCATGCATTATCTTTAAAGAAACAAGTACGCAATGAAATATGCCATTATTGCTTCAGCAATGCTTTTGCATAGTATATGCGGTATAGGTCAGTCAACACAAAAGCCACCATTGCATGGCAAACACTGGATGGCAATTACGGGCAAACCATTAGCCGCAACAGCCGGCGCAGCTATTTTTCAAAAAGGCGGCAATGCAGTTGATGCCGCATGCGCAATGCTTGCAGCCACATGCACCATGTGGGATGTGCTGAGTTGGGGAGGAGAAACACAAGCGCTTATTTATAATCCAAAAACAGGTCAGGTAATCGGCATTAATGCACTTGGCGTTGCCCCAACAGGAGCAACAACCGCATTCTTTAAAAATAAGGGAATGAATTTCCCGCCTGAATATGGTCCGCTTGCTGCAGTTACACCAGGTACACCGGGTGGATTATGCACCATGCTTGCAGAATATGGTACAATGAGTTTGAAAGAAGTATTGGTGCCTGCCATGCAAATGGCAGCGGGTTATGCTATTGACGCGCAAACCGCTAACAGTAGTGAGCGTAATAAAAAACTGATAAAGGACTGGCCTTATTCCACTAAAGTTTTGTTACCTCATTTGGGTGAGCACCGTGAAGCTGCTGAGCCCGGAGAAATATTTGTGCAACATGACCTGTTGCAAACTTTACAAAAAATGGTGGATGCGGAACAGCAGGCGCTGAAGCAAAAGAAAAACCGTAAAGAAGCGATATATGCCGCATACAACAGGTTTTACAAAGGTGATATAGCGCAGGAATTTGTAAGAGGTTGCCAGGAACAGGGAGGATTAATTACCATGAATGATCTTGCACAATGGAAGGTAAAAACAGAAGAACCGCTTAAAGTAAATTACAAGGGCATTGATATATATAAATTGTCGCAATGGACTCAAGGTCCCGCCATGTTACAGGCACTTAACATTCTTGAAAATTTTGACCTGAAAAGCATGGGTTATAATTCTGCGAATTATATACACACCGTTTGCCAGGCAATGCATTATGCTTTTGCCGACAGGGATTTTTATTATGGCGATCCGGCTTTTCCACCACAGGAACCTATGGCAGGTTTACTTTCCAAAGCGTATGCAAAAACAAGAGCCGGTTTAATCTCTCTTCTTAGAAATGATGCAACAGCTGGTCCCGGAGATCCATATCCTTTTGAAGGAAAAACAAATCCTTACCTGCAGCTATTAAAGCAACGTGGTTTTACATCGGATTCCTCTAATAAAAAATCGCCCGGCGCATTGCCTGCTCATGATGCATTGAGTGCTTCATTTTTAAATGATGTCTTAATTGATAATGCATATATGGACAGGATGTGGAGAGGCACTACTTCTGTTGAAGCTGCCGATGAAGAGGGCTGGGTAGTATCCATTACACCGAGCGGTGGATGGATACCTGCCTGTATTGCCGGCAACACAGGTATTGGCATGAGCCAGCGGATGCAGAGCTTTGTCTGCGACAGCACACTCAATCCTTTTAATGTAGTGGAGCCGGGCAAACGACCCAGGGTAACGTTAACACCTACCCTAGCTTTGAAAGACGGTAAACCATTTTTATCTTTTGCCGTGCAGGGTGGCGATACGCAGGATCAGAATTTATTACAGTTCTTTTTGAACATAGTAGAGTTTGGAATGACAGTACAGGAGGCAACCGAAGCGGCTAATGTAAATACCAACCAGCTATGGCTATCATTAGGCGGCACAACCAATGCCGACAGAAGCCCGAGAGCTGGCAGTATTATTTTAAGCGCTGATATACCGGACTGGGTGAGAAAAGAATTGATACAAAAAGGATATAAAATCACCAACGGGCAAAGAACCTCCGGTCCTATTAATGCTATATACTTCGACTGGAAACACAAAACACTGTGGGGCGGCAGCAGTAATAATGGAGAAGATTATGGAATTGGATGGTGAAGGGTGAATGGGCAATAGTGAATTATTTTGCGACCCGTTCATTCAATTGAATCTTGAATATCTATCTGAAATTATTGCTTTTTGTTTCACACGTCCAGTAATAATCGTGAAGTTTGTGAAATTGACTATTGACTATTGCGTATTGTCTTCCCAAACTGGTACCTCACTCCTCCCATAAACCACCTGCCGGGCATAACTGATCCAAGCAGATCGCTATACTGCCGGTTAAATACATTATCCATTTGCACGAATACAGAAAAACGGCGGTTAAAAAGATCATATCCCATTTTTGCATTCATTAAAAAATAATCTGGCGATACCGCAGTATTGATGGAAGAAGCAATACGCTCATTTCTCTTTTTGTATAAGCCATTTACACTAAAAGAAAAATTATGGCATTGATATATCACTGAAAAATTAGTAAGAAATTTTGCATGAGAGGAAATATAAAAAGAAGGAATACTATCACTGCTTTTACTATCGAGCCATACCAGTCCTATGCTACCTGAAAGATGTTGTTTATCGTTGATGGCATGTGTATACTGTATGTCTGTTTCAAAACCTGTTGTATTTACTCCAGCAATATTTTTTGCCAGCGCGTATACACCATTGGGAACCAGGTTATCTTTACGCGGCATGTCCTCATAAGGTGTAGTACTGAAATCAACCAGGCGACGATGAAAACGCTGGAAGAAAGTAGAAGATATCTTTAAATGCTCTTTTACAAACCAATCAAAACCTGCTTCGTAGCTAAATGATCTTTCTGCTTTCAGGTCAGGATTCCCGATTGAGCCCGACCGAACGACCTCTTTATTGTAGTTATTATACCGTTCTGTAAAATCAGCATCCCGGATCGTTTTGCCGGCACTTGCCCTGAATTGAAATTGCTTTGTTTTATAAGAGAGATCAAGCTGGGGCACCAGCTCAGCATTTATCTTCTGGAAGAAAACCCATTGCAATGATGGCCTTACCAAAAAATGAGTTCCTATTCTTTGAGAAAATGAAATAAAAGGTGAAGCCCAAAATAACGAATGGTTTCCCCTGTCATTGGAGCGAATCATTTTTTGTTGATAATTGATACCGGCAACTAAAGATGTACTGACAGACAACTGGTTTTGATATTGAGCCAATACCTGGAATAACTCCGATTTATTTGAGTTGGGAACAGACGCCGGTGCAAAACGATATTCGTCATTTACTTTTTTAAATCCTGCATCTACAATAAAACTTTGCTTTTGTGTTTGATATGCCAACCGCGCCTGGTTCCATAAAGAAGATACTTTTTCTGTAGCTGTATCAAAAGAATAAGTTGTATAAAAATTCTGAGCGGCAAAGTCACGGTTATCATACGCGATCCGGTAAGCAATATTCCAGTTACTATTGAAATGATAATTGGCAGACAAAGAAGCTGTAGTATTATGGAAGTATCCGTGAATGCCACGTTGCTGAAAGCCATCCGCATTATTGGTGATAACACCGCCGCCAATACTCAGTTTTTTACTGCTCACAAAAAAGCCTGCGTCAGCGCTTAAAAAACCATATTCCCCGGCTGCAATACCTGCGTTTATATTTACATTTTCCTGGTGTTCTTTCGCAGCAAGGCTTTTGGTAATTACATTAATTACGCCCCCAACCGCATCAGCGCCATATATAGCGGAAGAAGCGCCTTTTAATATCTCTATTCTTTCTATTTCAGCAGGAGCGATTGGTATATAACTGCTGAAATGACCAGTGTTAGGATCATTCAGCCGCATACCATCCAATATTACCAACACCTGCTGGTATGTGCCTCCGCGTAATACAATATCACTCTGTGAGCCCATCGGGCCACGTGCCTGTATTTCAACACCGGGAACATAGCGTAGTAGCTCATCTAAAGAATGTATCGGCAGATTTTTGAGTTTATCACCCTTTATTATAGTTATGTTTCTTCCTGTCTCAGATGATCTCTTCTGGCTTAGTGTAGCCGTAACTGTGATAGGGTCTAATTCAATTTCCTGCGCGTAGCCTGAGTAGCCAAATATCAACAGCAGTATTGGCAAAAAATATTTCATAACAAATGTAATGGCGGCAAAAGTAGGGAACTTAAAACAAATGAATAGTGTTAAGCTGATCGTGAAAAGTCAGGCGGTAACCGGGAATTTCACATCTTACATTTCACTTTTCACGAACGCATGCTATATAATAGTCTCAACATGATATTATCCTCTTCCTAAAACCTTATACATTAATAAACCAACAGCTTCTTTCAAATAAATATTCCAGTTGCGTAAAGCAACGGCTGAAGGAATAAGATACTCATCAACTGCGTATTTTTCAAATGGTGTTACACTATATGCACAAGGGTAAGGTTTAATATTTAAACCAGCTTTTGAAAATGTTCTTTTTGCACGTGGCATATGCATAGCAGAAGTAATAAGCAGGTATGGCCCGGGTAAACCTAATGAATCAATGATTCTTTTTGAGTTGGCCGCGTTTTCGGCAGTATTGCGTGAATTCCTGTCGATAAAAATATCTGAAGCTGGTATACCAAGTTGCATCAACTGATCTTGTGCAAAATCAGCTTCCCGGAAATCATTTTTATTTATAATAGAAGCATCACCTGCCGCAATTACTATTTTTTTGATATGCCCTCCTTTATACAATAAAGCTGTCTGCAAAAACCTGTCGGCACTTTCATTAAAATATGTTTTCCGGTCTGCTTTATTCATGCCTGCAAAACCACCTAATACAATGCCGGCGTTATATACTTCACCATTTTGCATGGTGTATTTTTCAGGCTGATATGCCAGCATTAATTTTTTAATAATATAGGGATTGCTGAAAAAGAAAAGCATCAACAGTGCTCCTGTAAAGCATCTTCTCCTTCTTATTTCTTTTTTGGTGAGTAAACCCCATAGAAAAATAATAATGATCCACAAAAGCGGGCTTAGCAGAATAGTAATCAGCCTGGAAAGGATATGCATGTTGGTACAAATATAAGAAGCCTGACATTGCCACATTTCCACATTCTCAAATTCTCACATTCACCGGTTTTATCTCTTTTGTTCCGGGCGTATATATATAAAATCCTTCGCCGCTTTTTGCGCCCAGCTTACCTGATGTTACCATATTAATCAATAGCGGACAAGGAGCATATTTGGGATTTCCAAAACCATCATACAAAACTTTCATAATATTCAGGCAAACATCCAACCCAATAAAATCAGCCAGTTGTAAAGGCCCCATTGGATGAGCCATTCCCAATTTCATAATCTTATCAATCTCTTCAATACCTGCAACACCTTCATATAAGCTATAGATCGCTTCATTGATCATCGGCATCAAAATACGGTTGGCTATAAACCCGGGATAGTCGTTTACAACGCAGGGAACTTTTTCCAACTGCGTGCTCAAAGCAAATATTGTTTCAGTTATTTCAGCAGAAGTAGCATAACCCTTAATAATTTCTACCAGCTTCATTACCGGCACAGGATTCATAAAATGCATACCAATAACTTTATCAGGCTTTTTCGTAACTGCTGCAATTGCTGTTATTGAAATAGAAGATGTGTTGGTTGCAAGAATGGTGTGTGGTTGAGTAAGCTCATCCAGTTGTTTAAATATCTGTAGTTTTATTTCCTTGCGCTCTGTTGCGGCTTCTATTACCAGGTCTGCATTTTCTACAGACGTTGATAGATCTGTTGATGTCCGGAGATTAGAAAAAATGCTTTGCTTTACAGCTTCAGTTATTGCACGCTTTGCCAACTGCCTGTCGGTATTTTTGGTAATGGTTTGCATTGCTTTTGTAAGCGCGGCTTCATTAATATCAGTAAGCGTTACAGCAAAACCATATTGTGCAAATACATGAGCAATGCCATTACCCATTGTGCCGGCGCCAATAACGGTTACATTTTTTATAGCATTCATGTTTTAAAGATAAATGGATAAAGGAAAAGCTGAGCATTAAAGTTTTAACAGCAGCAACAGCAAGTTTCTTCTTTTTGTAACACATAAGCCGACTGTTTCAATTCAAACAACCCCGGCTATGCCGCCATGAAAATATACAGATGAAAGGAGCGTCGCAAGGAACGATGCCATGAAAATATATCACTGGTAAATATAACCCTTGATTAACCGCTAGTTCTTTTTCTTAAAATCGCCACGCTTCCAGGCTTTTATAAATTCATTCCAGGCAAACGGATTAAAGATGTTCATGGGGGGAGACTGCCCATTATAGTAATAGCTCTGAGCGCTTTTGGTAAGCGCATAATTTGCAGCTTCCGTTCCATCCCGCGGTAATATACGGGCCAATGCTGCCCGTTTGGATTCGCTAAGGTTTTGCCGTGCTATTTCAATACCATCATCAGGCACTTCATTGTTTACAAAATCACGCTCAAACTGTTCGCGGGTTGGGCGTGGTTTAATAATAGCAGTTGGGAGATATACGGTATCCTCTGTCATGAGTTTTACCATGTTATAATGATTGCCCGGCAAATCAGTAGGGATCCTGGTTGATTCTGTTCTGTAAGACACGTGGGTAAACTTTACCTCATCGCCCTTTAATACCACGATGGAAAACACGCCTTGTTCATTGGTAACTGTTCCGCGGCCGTTTACCATAACTGAAACACCTGCAATACCTTTAAGACTGTCGTGTGTCATCACGATACCATATAGCTGAACCACAGAGTCTTTTAATGATTCAAACTGTGCTTTGGCAGCCACGGGTAAAAGAAAGGCAATAAAAAAAACGTATCGTAAAAAATATTTCATTCTCACACTTAATGGGTTTGCAATAATACTTGAACTTACTAAAAAAACAAAGTAAGGATTTATGGGGTTAACTTTGCCGCCAACTAATATCTTTTAACAAAAAGTTCGGTAGATGACAGAAAGTGATATACTTAAAGCGCTCAGTAATGTTATTGAGCCTGATCTTGGCAAAGACCTGGTTACCCTTAATATGGTAAAAGACATTGTAATTGAAGGAGATAAAGTGTCTTTTACCGTAGTGCTTACCACGCCGGCGTGCCCCTTGAAGGATGTGATCAAAAATGCCTGCATAAACGCTGTTCGCCTGCTGGTGAATAAAAACGCTGACGTTCATATAAAGTTTACCGCTAATACCAATAGCGCCCGCAAGGGTAATGACGCGGTTCTGCCAGGGGTAAAAAATATCATTGTGGTAGTGAGCGGTAAGGGAGGTGTAGGTAAATCAACCGTGGCAACCAATCTTGCATTGGCACTGGCAGAAGGTGGTGCAAGTGTTGGGCTGATGGACGCGGATATTTACGGACCCAGCGCTCCTATTATGTTTGGAGTAAGAGGTGAGCGCCCCTTAATGAAGGATAATAATGGCAAGGGAATGATCATTCCGCTTGAAAAGTTTGGCATTAAGCTGATGAGTATTGGTTTGCTGGTTGATGAAAAGCAGGCCATTGTTTGGCGCGGGCCGATGGCAAGCAGTGCTATACGCCAGTTTGTAACGGATGTGGAATGGGGTAATCTTGATTATTTGGTGATTGACATGCCTCCGGGTACCGGCGATATTCATTTAACACTGGTGCAAACTGTACCGGTAACAGGCGCAGTAGTGGTAACCACTCCCCAGCCGGTTGCTTTGGCTGATGCAAAAAAAGCCATTGCCATGTTTGGGCAGGCGCAGATAAAAGTGCCGATAATAGGCATAGTAGAAAATATGAGCTGGTTTACGCCTGCCGAATTACCGGAAAACAAATATTATATTTTTGGTAAAGAAGGTGGTAAAAAAATGGCTGATGAATTTGATATTCCTTTTCTGGGGCAAATACCCATTGTTCAGAGTATAAGAGAAGGTGGAGATATCGGTGTGCCGGTGATGATGAGCGATGATGAAATTACAAAGAAGGCATTCTGGGATTTTGCAGGTCATACCGTGCGCAGTATAGCCATGCGCAACGCCAGCATAAGCCCCACAAAAATTGTTGAAGTGGTTGTTTAATGTTTACTTATGTATAGTCCCAACTATTTCCGGGAAAATGATACCGCGGTGGTAATGGATTTTATCAGGCAAAATTCATTTGCTGTGTTGTGCGCTTGCGGTGCCGATAACCAGCCTGTTGCAACACAGGTTCCTTTTTTAATTGAGGAAAGGAATGGCAGCCTTATACTGATAGGGCATATACAACGCAAAACCGATCATCACCTCGCATTGGAACAAAACCCCAATGTGCTGGTGTTGTTTACCGGGGCGCATACTTATATTAGTGCCAGCTGGTATACTAACCCGCAGGTAGCATCCACATGGAATTATATGAGTGTACAGGCAAAAGGAAAAATCAGTTTTTTAGATGAAGACAGCCTTCGCAATATATTGCAACGTACAACAACACAGTATGAAAACAATCCTCATTCTACGGCATTGTATGAAAAAATGCCGGAAGAATATATAGCGAAACAAATAAAAGCTATTATAGGATTTGAGATTGAAGTAACTGAGTTACAAAATACCTTTAAGCTGAGCCAGAACAGGGAAGAAACATCTTATAAAAATATTATTCACCAGCTTAAAGAAAGTAATGAACCAGGAGCAACCAGGATAGCGGAAGAAATGGAGAAGAGGGGTTTGTAGTTTGGGGTTTATAGTTTTGGGTTTGTGGTTTGTGCATGCAGTTTAAACAAACCCTACACCTTACACCCTAAACCATAAACCACAAACATCAAACAACAAACCATAAACAATCATGACCAGAAAAGAACTTATAGCGCAAATCAAAAGAAAGGGATCTTATTTATGTGTTGGGTTGGACAGTGATATCACCAAAATACCAAAACATCTTTTATCGGTTGCTGACCCTGTGTTTGAATTCAACAGGCAGATTATAGAAGCCACCAAAGATTTTTGTGTGAGCTATAAGATTAATACAGCCTTTTATGAAAGTCTTGGTGTGAGGGGCTGGGAAACGATGGAAAAAACCGTTAACTATATACCTCCAACGCATTTTAAAATTGCTGACGCCAAGCGGGGTGATATCGGCAATACCTCTTCACAATATGCAAAAGCATTTTTTGAAACGCTGAACTTTGATGCCATTACCGTAGCGCCATATATGGGTGAAGATAGTGTACGCCCTTTCCTGGAATATACGGATAAATGGACGATCGTACTCGGTCTTACTTCCAACAAAGGCGCGGCTGATTTTGAATTGCAGGAAACAGCGGGCGAAAAATTATATGAGAAAGTTTTAAAAACTGTTTCCAGATGGGGAACCCCCGATAACCTTATGTTTGTTGTTGGTGCTACACAAGCAGATGAATTTATCAATATAAGGCGAATATTACCTGACCATTTTTTCCTTGTACCCGGTGTAGGTTTCCAGGGGGGCAGTTTAAGAGAAATTTCTGAAAAAGCGATGAATACTGATTGCAGCATACTGGTGAATGCTTCAAGGGCAGTAATATTTGCAGGCGAAGATGAAAATTTCGCCGAAGAAGCAAAAGCTATTGCGGAGCAATATAAGGTAGAAATGAGTGGCTATCTTAAGTAAATTAATACTTTCAGCAACAAATAAAATGTATGGGTATCGATTCACAAAATGTATTGGATTATTCAAACAACAATACTATCTTTCTTGCCTGGAACTTTAAAGATGGGGTTGAAATCAAAGAAGTCTTTAAGAAAGTTTGCGCATTGATTATCAACATCAATAATTCCGCCAACACCCGTTTTCCTAATTCCAAAGCAAGTGTGGTTATGGGTATTGGTTATGAGGCCTGGCACATGCTTGATCTTCCGAAACCCCTGCCGGCAGAATTTGAAAAATTTGTTCCTATTGCCGGGTCCAAACATACCGCAGTTTCAACAAAAGCCGACCTCCATTTTCATATACGGGCAGATGAGCCTAGTTTTTGTATTGATGCAGCATCCGCTATTTCGGATATATTAAACAAGGCAGCAGAAAGTATAGTGGAAATACATGGATTCAGATACTGGGATAGCCGCAGCATTTTGGGATTTGTTGATGGTACTGAAAATCCGCATGGTACCGACAGGGAATATTTTGGAATAATTGGTGATGAAGACCCTTATTATAAAGGTGCGAGTTACCTGTTTGTACAAAAATACATGCACAACATCAGCGCCTGGAAATCTTTACCTGTAAGTGAACAGGAAAAAGTGATCGGCAGATCAAAGGTTGATGACATTGAAATGCCTGATGATATAAAACCGTCCAATGCTCACTCTGCACTTGCCAATGTTGGAGATGATTTAAAAATCATTCGCGACAATATGCCATTTGGAAATATCTCTACTAATGAAATGGGCACTTATTTTATAGCTTATGCAAGCTCCTTTACCACTGTAAAAAAAATGCTTACAAACATGTTTGTAGGAGTTCCGGAGGGCAATTATGACCGGATATTAGATTTCAGCACTCCTGAAACAGGCACACTCTTTTTTGTGCCCACCTTTGACATGCTGAATGATTTTGCAGGGTAGCACAATGCTTTTGCTCCTGTTTTCTACCCGGGTATAACAGTTGCACCGGCTATCAACTCATTCGCAGAAGGGTATATAAAAAGCGTAACTATATAGCTACGCTTTCATTATTGAGAAACATTATTATCTGAAAACAGTTTAGCTAAATAACAAACCACTGTTGTTATCTCCTTCGTCTGTCGATGGGGTATCATCTTCTACGATTGGAGGTTCAATAACAGCCTCTTCTGTAACTATTATTTCTTCTACCACTATTACATCAGGTGTAATCACTTCCTGCGGGGCTGATTTTGGTGGAGTTGATTTCTTTTTAGGTGCCGCTTTTTTAACAGGGGCTTTTTTTGCCGGTGCTTTTTTGGCTGGCACTTTTTTAGCTGGAGCTTTTTTAACTGGAGCCTTTTTTGCCGGTGCTTTCTTTTTGGGAGCTGCTTTTTTTGCTACTTTTTTTACCACCTTCTTAGCTGCTTTTTTTGCTGCCTTCTTAGCTACTTTTTTTGCAGGCGCCTTTTTCTTAGGAGCTGCTTTTTTTACAGCTTTTTTTGCTACTTTTTTTACCACCTTCTTAGCTGCTTTTTTTGCTGCCTTCTTAGCTACTTTTTTAGGCGCGGCCTTCTTTTTTGGAGCAGCCTTTTTAGGAGCACTTTTTTTCTTTGCTTTAGCCATGATTGTTGGAATTTATTGTGTTTGTAGAAGAGATGTTTTGATGTAGAAAATTAGGAATAATATTTAGAATATGTACAAAGCTTACTTATTTTTTTTCATTCAATAACAAAAACCCCTCAGGTATTACTACCAAAGGGGTTTTTATAAAGAAAAATCAACGATTCCGCTGATCTTACAAATTAGGTTGAGGTGTATAACGCAGGTATGGTTTTACCACCTTAACACCTTTAGGGAACTTTTTGATAGCATCTTCTGTTGATACAGCAGGAACTATTATAACATCTTCTGTTGGTTTCCAGTCTGCAGGGGTAGCTACGCTGTAATTAGCGGTTAATTGCAATGAATCAATTACACGCAATACTTCATAGAAATTTCTTCCTGTAGATGCCGGGTAAGTAATAGTGAGCTTTACCTTTTTATCAGGCCCTATTACAAATAAAGAACGAACAGTAAAGTTCTCAGATGCATTAGGATGGATCATGCCGTATGCTGTGGCTACCTTCCTTTCAGGATCTGCTATGATAGGGAATTTTACATCCGTATTCTGTGTTTCATTAATATCTTTTATCCAACCAGTATGCCTGTCGAGAGAATCAACACTTACAGCAAGCACTTTCACATTGCGTTTAGCAAATTCTTCCTGTAATAATGCTGTTTTGCCAAGTTCGGTAGTACATACCGGCGTATAATCAGCAGGATGAGAAAAAAGAACACCCCAGCCATCGCCAAGATATTCGTAAAAATCAATTTTTCCAGCGCTGGTTTCAGCGGTAAAATTTGGTGCTATATCACCTAAACGCAAACTCATAATACTTCTGTTTAAAAGTTAAAAATTGGATTGCAAATATATTGTTTTCCTACTAACCTTGTAGACTATTTGTATAAAAAAAAATTAAATTGTTCTCCCCCTCACTATTGCGCCCTTACCAAACCGGTCTTTCACTGCGTCAATCGCTTTATATAAGCCTGCCTTTTTCTCCGTATTCTCAAACAGGTTCGTCTGCAGGGCTTCATTGGTTAACTCACTCAGCCTCACTCCGATAAGCCGCACAGGCTGCCCTTTACGGTACAGTTTATCAAACAGGTCTTTGGCTACCGGTATCAACTCATCATCATAAAACGTGTAGGGAATAGTAGTTTGCCTGGAAGTAGTCTCAAAATCAGGGTACCTGATCTTTACGGCTATACAGCCGGCCATTTTATTATCCTGCCTTAGCTCAAAAGCTATCTTTTCCGTCATGCGCACCAGTTGCGAAAGCAGGAATTCCACACTTGTTTTGTTTGAATCGAATGTGTTTTCTGTAGATACTGATTTTGCTTCGTGATAAGGAATTACTTCACTGTTATGTATACCCTGTGCCCGGCTCCATAACTCAACGCCATAGTTGCCCAGCCAAAGTTCAAGTTCAGCAGGTGTTCTGCTGCTGATATCACCCAGGGTTTTAATGCCCATGGTCAGTAGCTGCTGGTAGGTTTGCGTTCCTATACCCGGCATTCTGTCGGCAGACAAGGGCGCCAGGTATTCTTTTTCCATACCGGCGGGCACCTGCATATAGCCATTGGGTTTTGCTTCATTAGTGGCTATTTTAGCAACAAGTTTATTTGAAGCCAGTGCAAAAGAAATAGGAAGCCCGGTTTTATCAATGATCTCCTGCCGCAGATCAATTGTCCATTGCCAGGGATTAAAATACTTATGCATGCCCGTAAGGTCAAGATAAAATTCATCTATGGAGGCTTTTTCAAACAGCGGCGCTTTCGCGGCTATGATTTCCGTTACCCATCGGGAATAGTTGCTATACTCACCTCTTGTACCTTTTACAACCGCTGCATCAGGGCATAGCTTCATTGCTTTAGCCATAGGCATGGCTGAGTGTATACCATATTTTCTTGCCTCGTAACTACAGGCTGCCACCACTCCCCGCTCCTTACTACCACCCACAATCAAAGGTTTTCCTTTTAATGAAGGGTTGTTAATACATTCCACCGACACAAAAAATGCATCAAGATCAAAATGAGCGATTATTCGTTGGGGAGATGCCATAATATAAAGGCAATTTACTTAATAGCCAGTAAAACCGCGGCAGCAATACCGGCGGTTTCTGTACGAAGCCTTGTATTACCAAGACTCACAGGCTTAAATGCATGCTGCAGGGCTAATGTTATTTCCTGTTCCGTAAAATCGCCCTCGGGTCCTATGCAGATGGTTATATCATCATTGCTATCTGTAGTTTGCCGGAAAGATTGCTTTGCTTCGTCAATACAATGGGCTATGCATTTTACAGTATTGTTGTGCGCAGGTAACCAGTCTTTAAATTTTACCGGTTCCGCAAGTACAGGCAGCCATGCCTGCCGGCTTTGCAGCATGGCGCTTATCATGATCTGCTGCATGCGGTCATAGCGGAAATGCGCTTTTTCAGTACGTTCACATAATAATGGCACTATATTACTTATGCCGGTTTCAACAGCTTTCTCCAGAAACCATTCAAAACGCGCCGCGTTTTTTACCAGTGAAATGGCGATGGTTGATGTACGGGAAGAAGATGCTTGAAAAGCATGTTCCTGTATAGTTACGACACAGGCTTTTTTATGCTCATCAAATATATTACCAATAAAAACATTTCCCTTTCCGTCTGTAAGGCTCAGGGCATCACCCTGCCTCATGCGCAGCACCTGTATAATATGTTTGGAGTTGCCCTCATCAAGCGTAACCCGCGGAGCATTTATAGCTATATTTTCTGCAAAAAAGAGAGGGAGCGGCATGTATAATTGTTATTGCCTGCAAATAAAAGAATTTTATCCAATCAGGTTAATTGGCGCCTTGCAGATTTTTGCAGGCAGCACACAAAATGCCTGCTTTACGCCGCAATCGGAAGTGAAACATAAAATACAGTGCCCTTATCTTCCATACTTTCAAACCATATATCTCCATCATGATTTGCAATAATTTGTTTACAGATGGCCAAACCAAAACCAAAAGACGATTCACCCAATGTTCCCTTGCGTTTTATATCGGGATCCATTTTGAAAATCTTTTCCCTAAATCCTTCCGGTATACCAATGCCATTATCCTTAATACCAATTACGACGTGCTTATCTTTAACGGTAGCGCTAATTTCAATATGCTCATTTTGCGGGCTGAACTTAACCGCGTTGCCCAGCAGGTTGGTAAAAACACGCCAAAGCTTTTCCCTGTCGCCAATCACCTTTACGGCAGCTATATCAGCCTTTATTGTTTGCGATTTTTTATCTGCTTTTATCTGCAGCATTTCTATGCAATAGTTGATCAGCACATACAGGTCAACCGGTTCTTTCTTTAAATCGTTTACATTACTGTTTACATTCAAAAGTTCCTGGATAAGCTCGATGGAATGGTAACTTGACTCCCGGATCATTTCGAGCATTTTCCGTTCCATGTCGCTATAGCTGTTTTCCTTCAGCAAAAAATCGCTCACTCCTGCTATACCTGCTATAGGATTCCGGAGATCATGTGCCACTACTTTCATCAGCTTGCTGTTATCATCATGGCTGGATTGCAACGCAACGAGCGTTTTCTCCAGGTGATTTTGCTTTACATGCAAACGCTCATTTAATTCTCCCAAAGTTTTTACGTGCTTTTTTGATTGCCGGTAGTTACGCCAGATAAGTAATGATATCAGCGCCACCATAATAACCGCCCCGGCAAGCAGCGACATGTAAAACCTTTTACGTTCGTCGTTCTGCTTAAAAAGAAACAGGTCATTCTGGCTTTTTAAAAAACTGAAGGTTTGATTAATATCTATAGCCAGCCGCTCTCTCTCTATTGTATTGAGCGAATCTTTAATAGCTATAAATTTTGTAAGATAATCATTGGAAGCCGGATAATCTTTTTCAGCAGATGCATACCTTGCTTTAAGCCCATACCATCTCTGCAGTAATTCTGCATTAGGTAAGGTATCAAGCAGTTGCTTTAAAGATGCAAGAACGGGCTTTGCCTCATTTAACCGCGATTGTGCAATATATAAATCAGCAAGTTTGGATTGCGAATAGGGTACGTCTTCCAAAGCCCGGTGCGGCTTACTATTAACAGCAATGCTTGCTTTTAGCAAACGCTCAGCAGCAGAATCGTTTCCTATAGCTCTTAAATCAGTAGCTAAATTTCCGTATACAACCCCTATTGCGCTCTGCACAAAATCAGTATCCTGAATTTTATCATTGCTTCTATTATACTTTATAGCCTTTGCTTTGTTATGCTCAATATAGCGAAGCGTGCTATCAAAATAATAAATTGCAGAATCATGTACTTTCAGGCGGCTGTAACAAAGCCCTATATTATCGAGATTATTTTGATAATCGGCAAATAATACATATTCATTATTGATATCACCTTCTTTTTTGCAGTCAGCTTTTTGTTGGGCTGCCTGCCTGAAATATTCAATAGCGTCTTTATAGTTTTGATGACGATAGGACACTATACCCAGTTTTGAGCTGTAATCTGCATATAAGCATTTATTTCCCGAGGTATAAATGGCTTCCCTGGCCAAATAATAGTAAGTAAATGCTTCACTGTATCTTTTCAAAGCATGCAGATCATCGGCCTTCAGAGACAAGGCCTGTGGGTACCACAATCTGTATCCCTCTGCATCTTTATGTTTATTAAGCAAGAGGAGTGAGCTATCGGAGTATTGCAGCGCTTTCTTATAGTCTCTTTTATAAGTGTAATAATATCCGCGCTTATTGTTATAAGTTTCGTATGCCTTTTTTAGCGGAGGCAGATCAGCATAAACCGAATCTATAGTTTTGAAATAATGTGCACTGTCATCAATAAAAGCCTGGATTTTTTTAAACCTGAAATCCTCAAAATGCTTATCATCACTTTCCACTTGTTTGTTGCAGGCATTAAGCAGGAGCAGTGCAGGCAGCGGTAGTAATTTAATGAATAACCGCAAAAGACTTGAGTTAGTTTTAATATTCTTCATCTGGCGTACATTCAAAAATAGTATTTATATAACGTCAGAAATTTGCAAATCTTAACTAATACAGCATAAAAATTAAAAAAAAGCCTTTCATCGCTGAAAGGCTCAATGCCAGATCCCGTGGCAACCTCAAAGTATATTAAAACGGAGCATCTTCATCAAATCTGCTATCATTCATCCTGCTCCCTTTCTGTATAAACAATCTTGCCGCATCATCTCCCGAATCACCGGGTAAGGGTTTCCAATTACTACCCGGCTGTGCTATTCCTCCAAAATCATCAGATTCCATCTCAACGAACTTTTGAATATGCAGCAAAGCGCGAAGCTTTATTGTTTCCAGAGAACCATTACGATGCTTGGCAATTCTCACATGGGTTTCCCCTTTATTGCTTTCACCCATTTCATTTGCGGTGATATTATAATATTCCGGGCGGTAGAGGAACATCACCATATCGGCATCCTGCTCAATAGCGCCGGATTCTCTCAAATCACTTAACTGGGGCATCTTATCTCCATCTTTTCTTTTCTCTACTTCGCGGCTCAGCTGGCTTAATGCGATAATCGGTATCCCTAATTCTTTGGCAAGCCCTTTCAGGTTTCTTGAAATCGTACTGATCTCCTGCTCCCTGTTTGAGCTGCGTTTATCACCAGTGCCACTCATCAGCTGGAGATAGTCAATAATTACCAATCCAACATTATGCTTATTTTTTAGCCTACGGCATTTCGCTCTTAATTCAAATATGTTTAAGGCAGGTGTATCGTCAATAAAGATGGGGGCATTTTGCAGGCGCTGTATACCATTGCGGTATAGCTGTTCCATTTCATGCTGCTCCATCTTACCTCTTGCAATTTTTTCGAGCCATATTTCACTTTCGGCACTTAATATACGTTGCACAAGCTGGGCGGAGCTCATTTCAAGACTAAAAAAGGCGATGGGTGTAGGCTTGGTAGGATGCAATGCGGCATTACGGGCAAGATTAAGTGCAAAGGCTGTTTTACCCACGGCAGGGCGGGCGGCAAGAATAACCAGGTCGGTAGGCTGCCATCCATAAGTAACCCTGTCGAGCGAAGGAAAGCCACTTGGCGCACCGGTTATATCTTCCTGGCGGTTGCGCATATCTTCAATGCGCTGAATGGTTTTTACCAATACAGCATCAATACTGTCAAAGTTTTTGCGCAGGTGATTATTGGTGATGTCGAAAAGTTTGCTTTCCGCTTCATCAAGCAAATCAAACACATCTGTAGAATCTTCATACGCATCGCTGATGATCTCTCCACTTATGCGGATAAGGTCGCGCTGGATAAATTTTTGCAGAATAATACGGGCATGCGTTTCAATATTAGCCGCAGAAACTACAACGCTGGTAAGTTTGGTAACATAGTATGGACCGCCAATCAGCTCCAGTTCTTCTTTTACCTTCAATTCCTCTACTACGGTTAAAAGATCTATAGGCATACTTTTTTGTGCCAGGCTTTGCATAGCACGGAAAATACGCTGATGAGCGTCTACATAAAAACACTCTGGCTTTAAAATTTCAACAACCGTGTCAAAAGCTGTTTTTTCAAGCATTATCGCACCGAGTACTGCTTCTTCCAGATCTCTTGCCTGTGGAGGCACTTTGCCATATACCATAGTACTGAGATCAAGGGTACTTTTTCTGCGGGCTTTCCGATCTTTGTTCAGATTAGTAAGAGGGTCCATTAAAAAAATTTATATATAGAGTAATTATTTTAAATCTTGTGTTCCCAAGGTTAATCTCAAATCCATTATTTCACTGCCCGCTGCGCTTTGTTACCGGAATATTAAAATAACATTACCGGAATGTTACCAAAACTTTGTTGGGACGGCGAATTTAAGCTCAATGATTTTTGATAACCAAATTTACTTAGCCTATTTTTTTATTAATAGATGTAAACAATAATTTACAGCTTTTTCACAGATTTTTGGGTATTATCCACTGTATAAAATTATTTATACACAAACCGGCAGAAAAATACGTCTGTTTCTCTTTGCTATCCACATCCTTTGTTAGTAATAAATGCCGCTTGATTTTTTGGTTTCAAACAAGAAATAACAGTATGGCATTTCAGCGATTTTATATGCTCTGATCAATTTAATTATCTTTGCCCGCGCTCATTTAAGCGCTAAATGAAACAGCATTAAATATTATGACAATCAGCTATAATTGGCTTTCCACGTATTTACCGGTAAAAATTGAACCAGAAAGGCTCTCCATTATATTAACCTCTCTCGGGCTTGAGGTAGAAAGCTTTGAACCTTATGAAGAAATCAAAGGCAACCTGGAAGGATTGGTGACAGGATATGTTACAGAAGTAGAAAAACACCCTAACGCGGATAAACTGAGGGTTACAAAAGTAGATACCGGAAAAGGTGAGCTGCTGCAGATTGTATGCGGCGCGCCTAATGTTGCAGCAGGACAAAAAGTGATAGTTGCGCCTGTTGGCACAACCATTTACCCCCTTAAAGGTAACCCAGTTACCATGAAAATAGCCACTATCCGTGGCGTGGAAAGCTTTGGCATGATCTGCGCTGAAGATGAAGTGGGCATAAGCGATAATCATGCAGGCATAATGATACTGAACAATGATGCGGTACAGGGCACACCGGTAGCCGATTATATAAAGCCGCAAAAAGACTGGGTTTATGAAATAGGGTTAACACCCAACCGCATGGATGCCATGAGCCATCTTGGTGTTGCCAAAGATGTTTGCGCTTATTTAACGGTGCATGATCATCAAAATCATTTTGTACAATACCCGTATAAAGATGATTTTAAAAAAGATACCAACGCGCCGGCATTTGATATAACTATACAAAATACCGAAGCCTGCCAACGCTACAGCGGGGTGTATATTGAAAACGTAACTATTAAAGAAAGTCCGGATTGGCTGAAACAGCGGTTGAAATCTATAGGTATACGTTCTATCAACAATATAGTAGATATCACGAATTTTATTTTGCATGAAACAGGGCAGCCCTTACATGCATTTGACGCGGATAAGATTAAGGAGAGCAAAGTGATCGTGCAAAACCTTCCGGCAGGAACAACATTTATTACGCTGGATGAAAAAGAACGAAAACTGAATGGGGAAGATTTAATGATATGTGACGGAAACGGAACGCCTATGTGCTTTGGCGGTGTATTTGGCGGATTGGATAGCGGTGTAACAGCCAGCACAAAAAACATATTTCTTGAAAGCGCATGGTTTAATCCTGTTGTAATACGCAAAACATCTTTCAGGCATAATTTGCGCACCGATGCCGCGGCGCGTTTTGAAAAGGGGGTTGATATCAGCAATACAGTTAGCGTATTGAAACGGGCTGCCATGCTCATTAAGGAGCTATCCGGCGGTGTAATTGCATCAGATATTATTGATGTTTATCCGGATCCCCAGCCTCAAAAACGCATTACGCTCACGTATGCTTACCTGAAAAAATTAAGCGGAAAAGTATATAACCCTGGCACAGTTGAAAATATTCTTACCGTATCAGGGTTTAAAATAGTAAGCAATACAGCCGAAGCCATTGTGGTTGACGCGCCTTACAGCAAACCTGATATTGAATTACCTGCTGATGTGGTGGAAGAAGTGATGCGTATAGATGGATACGACAATGTTGAGATTCCGCAAAGCATATTCATCAGTCCTTCTGTTGAAGCGCTGGGTTTTCAAAACGCTTTTAAAGAGAAGATAGCCAACTATCTCTCCGGTAATGGCTTCTATGAAATTTTTACCAACTCTATTACCAACAGTGGGTATTTTTCGGAGGAAGTACTGCAAACAAGCGTGAAAATGCTGAACAGCCTCAGCGCTAACCTGAATATTATGCGCCCTTCTATGCTGGAAACAGGGTTAGAGTGCATACTGCACAACCTTAACCGCAAGAACAATAATCTCAGGCTGTATGAATTTGGAAAAGTATATTCCACATCGGGTGTTGGCAGGTATAGCGAAACTGAAAAACTGAGCTTATATATTACCGGCTTAACGCAGGAATCGTCCTGGAAACACAAAGATGAAAAAAGTGATATTTACTACCTGAAAGGCATAGCCGAAAGCATTTTGCAACTCGCCGGCGTTGAAAGATACTCCATCACTATAGTTAAAGCCAGGCAAATGCAGTATGCACTGGAAATAAAACAGGGAAATATAGTATTAATATCATTAGGTCTGGTAGAAAATGCTGTTACCAAAAAGTTTGACATAAAACAGCCGGTTTATTATGGTGAAATTGAATGGCAGGCATTATGCGGTTTGGCTGTAAAACAAAAATCAGGCTATAAAGAAATACCACGTTTTCCGGCAGTGCAAAGAGATTTGGCAATCGTGATTGATAAAAATCTTTCTTATGAAAAAGTGGAGCAATCTGTTGCAAAAGCCGGCATTAAGAAACTAGAATCCTTAAAGCTGTTTGATTTATTTGAAAGCGACAAACTGGGGAAAGACAAAAAATCATTTGCAATAAACTTTACCTTTATTGATACGGAGAAAACATTGACAGATGCAGAGATTGACGGCATGATGCAAAAGATCATGAAAACATTTGAGCAGGATCTGTCGGCTGAAATAAGGAAATAACGATAATATGCATGCAATATGAGAAATATTGAAGCACATATAAGCCGGGTAAATGATAAGCTGCAGGTGCTGATGAAGCTATACGACAAGCTTGAAAAAGAAAACGAAAAACTTAAGCAGCAGCTTGAGCAAAAGGAACGCACGGAAAAAGATACACAGGAAAAGGTAAAGCAGTTGCAGCAGCAGGTTGAAATAGCAGCAGCGGTTTCAGGGGTGCCGGATGAAAAAAACAAAAATGAGCTGGAGAAAAGGCTTAACGCATATATAAAAGAGATAGATCAATGCATTGCAATGTTACAGCACCAATAATCATATTCTTTTAACGAGCCGCATTCTTAATGCTTCTTTATCATTGGAAATTTCCAGGATATATACACCATAAGGAAGATCATTCAAACCCTTCCAGGAGAATGTTTTTTGATCAGGAGAGATTTTGGTTTCGAGCATGCTGCATACTTTTCCGGTCTCATCCTTAAGTATGGCCTTCAGGTATACAGAAGGTTCATCACCCAGTTCAAAAACCAGGGTGTCGATAAACACCAGCGATCTTAGTTTTGCGGGCATACAATCAGGTTTTCATGTACGGATATTTATACCTAATATGAAAAAGCTACTTTTGATAAACGTAAAATATTCAATTTTATGTTGACAAATTGTTTATAACGCCATACAATAACCGAAATATGGATCAACTCATTGCCATAAACGTACCAATAGGAGACAGAACATATCGCATTAAGATAGCTCCCAATGACGAAGGACAGGTAAGGAAAACCCTGAAGATCATTAATGATAAAATCATTGAATTTAAGACAGAGTTTGCAGGAAAAGATATGCAGGATTATATTTCAATGGTATTGCTGTGGTATGCCACCCAGTTGCAAAGTGGTAAAGCCAATGTACTGGAAAATGATTTTTCCGAAGCATTAAAAAAGATGGAAAAGCAGTTGGATAAGGCGCTGGGTATTTAACAAAAATCAACCAGGAATGCCTTTTTATTAGGGTAAAATTTAGCGGTTAGTTTCATTGGTTATGCAGCAGGGTAAAATAATGCCATAGCTACAAAGTATAGTGAGTTGCAGGAATCAAAACGCTGAATAAATAAGCATCGCCTTTTTTGACGATGCTTATTTATTAAAATTTACATACAGGATGATCAGTTATTCGCGAATTTTGTCCAGCCTTTGTGCCAGCCTGCATATTCGCCGGCAGGCGCAATTGCTCCCAGGAAATTCACCTTTGTTATAAACGTTCTTGCAGTAACAATCGGATCGTCAAAATAAGTATATGAGTCTTTATCTTTTTGATCTACCAGGATTGAAGAAGCATTACCGAAAGGAATAAAATCAGGTGTTGAATAATCAAACGGACGGGTATATAAATTGTCGGCAACATCCAACTTCCTGTTTTTATATTTAGCATCCAAAAACCAGTTATAAATATCATCTGTGGTTTTACCCGTAACATCAGAATTACTTCCTTTAGTATAGCTGACAGGAGTTTTACATCCGGCAACAATCACCCCTCCTATTCTTAATGTGTTATCATCAAATATATTTCTATCAGTTGCCCTTCCTGTACTTGCATCAATAAGAATACCAGTAGGCCAGCCAAGAAATACTGAATTTACAATAGATATAGAAGAATTTCTCCTGATCTGCACGCCAGCAAGATAGTTGCTGTTGCCCACATTGTTCAATGTAGCCAACGGCCCTACAGAAGTGACATTAGAGAATACAGCCCTGGTTTGTGGCGTTACAGTAGAACCGGCAGCATTGTTATCACTTTCAAATGATTCTGATTTTGAAATATCAGCAATCAGAGAATCTCTAACGATCAAACCAAATTGTACACTGCCGCTATAACCGTTATCCGTATCAAAATCGTCATCCTGTGTTTTGTATGCAATAAGGTATTTACAATTAACCGTTCCACCAAACCACTCAAACGCATCATCTTTTGCATAAGAAACCTGCACGTGATCAATTGTTGTGCCGCTACCTACTGCTGCCAGGGTAAGGCTGTTTACTTCTTTATCAGGCTGGTACGCATAGCCTGCATATTCAATTCTTACATACTGTAATGTTCCGCTATTGTCAGCGTCATCAGGTGTAGCGCCGCCACCTGCAAGCCCGTCGCCATTTGCATTATTAATGCCACCTTCTACTTCCAGTATACCTTTACCACCACCTGTGCCGGTAAATTCAGTATTAATGCTTGCCTTTCCGCAAATTACTATACCGCCCCAATCGCCGGAACGGGGGTCAGGTGAGGAGCTGGTGAACACAATCGGCTCATCCTGTGTACCCTTTGCTTCAATTTTAGATCCACGCGTAATTACAAGTGCTGCTACGTTTGTTCCTTTATAATCCCCCTTAACTGTAGCGCCGGCTTCCACCGTTAATGTAGCACCATTGGCTATATAAACGATACCAGACAAAATATTTTCATCGCCCTTCTTTAATGTAATATTTTCAGTAATACGTCCAGTTAACGTAACAGTAGAGCCATTGCCGTTACCATTACCGTTACCATTTCCACTTCCGTTACCATCCATTTCAATTTTACGGCAACTGGCTGTCATCAATATTATCGCCACTGCAGCCGATAGTGTAAATTGTTTCATGTATTTTTTGTTTGTTTTGTGTGATTGTTTTATAAACTGTAATTGAATGTTATACCAAAGGTTGTTCCCCATTTGCGTGAAAAACGGATGGGGTCTTTATCTTTCTGAAAGCTTGTTTTATCATCAGTATTCTGGTAGAAGTACTGTGTTTGATTTAAGATGTCTGAAATATTCAGTCGTATTTCCGCTTTATTCTTAATAAGCTTTTTTGCTAATTGAAAGTCAAGAATAGGTCTTGCGGCTTCATATATATCAGGCGAGCCCGCGCCGGCAGATATATCTCCTACAAGGTATATGCGCTCTCCGATCTGGTTAAATAAAACAGTTGCTATAATACCCGGTTTCTCCAAATCATACATCAAACCAAGGTTAACTGTGTAGGGAGATTGCCCCTGCAAAGATCTTTTCAGGTTAAGTCCTTTATCTTCTACCCTGCTGTATATGTATGCTGCATTTGCCTGGAAAGTGAAGTTTTTAAACGCGTCTATAAAATCAAGTTTTTTGCGTATTTCCAGCTCAGCACCGTAAGATTGTGCCTTTTCAGGATTCTGATAATTAAATGTGCTGGCGCCACCGCTGCCGGCGTTAAATATCTGCTCAATAGGATCAGCGAAAAATTTATAAAAAGCACCTACCGAAAATATTTCACCGGCGCGTGGATAAAGCTCATACCTTATATCAGCATTTGAAACCTTTGTACGTTTTAATGCAGGATTACCCTGTATAGAAGCATTCAATTCAAAATCGTAAAGGTTTAAGAATGCCAGTTCTCTCAACTCAGGCCTGATAACAGTTTGCGAACCTGATAAACGAAGATTGGTTTTGCTGTTTAACTTGAATGTTGCATTCAGCCCTGGTAAAAAATCATTTACTTTTGAGTGCGTATATCTCGGGTCGCTTGTTTTTGTACTGCCTACCAACTGATCATAATTTTCTACACGCAATCCCCAAACTACACGCAGCAACGACGAAAATTGATTATCAAACTGAATATAACCTGCATTGAGAATTGTATTAGCGAGATAACGGAAATTGGTTCCTTTAATAATATCAAAAGCGAATTTGTTACTGTTGCCAGCAGCGTCTCCAAAATTTCCAGGTGCAAAAACCTGGTCAGCGGGCAACTGGCGCAATGCTGCATTATCTACAGGCAAATACACTGAAAAAGGTTTTGCATCGTACAAACGGTCTTTTACCTGCAGCATATAACCACCCTTAACGGTTTGCTTTTGATTAAAGAGATTGAAATTATAATTCAGATCGCCGCCCGCAGTGTATATATAATCATTGAGTGTTTGATATATCCTGCTGCCACTTTCCTGCGAAAGTGAGTTTCCTATAGCAAGCAGATAGGGATCCTGTGAGCCGATGGTTTGTGTATATAATATCCGGCGCTGATCAGGAGTATATGCATCCAAAATATTAAATGAACCATACCATTTTAATTTTAACGGAGCAGCTAAACTATGCTCACCAATTGCCTGCACAGTAAAAAAAGTATTCTGCCTGAATTTTATTTCAGCGCCATAAATATTATCATTACGAACATTGCTTATACCTGAGCGGTTAGTGATGAAGTTGGTAGTATTAACATTTAAAACAGACTTAACAGAAATTTTGTTGAGTGAATTAAGCTGCATGGTCAGGCTGCCCAAAGCACCCCAGCTTACATCCTGCGAATATTTATCGTCATTATAATTATAATCAATTGAAACATTCTGCTGATCTATAGAATTCAACCTGTTCAGTAATTTCTGGTAACGGTTGGTTTTATTATATACTACACTTATTACGCCACCGGTTTTTTTACCAAATAATGTAGTATTCATTCCCCCGTTTACCTGGAAGGAAGTATTAAGCGGTGCTTTTCCTTTTACACCGGTCCAGGAATTTTTCATGGATTTACCAATAGCGGTTTTATCAGCGGCAGATAATTCATCAAACTGTGATTTGGTGGTATACGTTGCCGGTAAGCTGCGATAACCATCATCAACACCAAGCCAGTCAGATTTGCCTCCGGGCACTTTATAAAAATCTTTACCTATTGTTTGGGAATTAAAGCCAGTGCCCACCTGCACATTAAAAAAATTCTTCGCCGGCACATCTTTGGTATTGATCTGTATCAACCCGCCTGCCCACTCGCCGGGAAACTCCGGAACAAAGGCTTTATTGATAACTATATTATCAACGATCTGCGCCGGGAACATATCAAAAGAGAACGCTTTACGATCAGGCTCAGTGCTGGTAAGTAAAATTCCATTCAGCATTGCCTGGTTGTACCTGTCTGCCAATCCTCTCACTACCACAAATTTATTTTCCTGCAGGCTCACTCCGGGTATGCGTTTCAATACTTCTCCGGTATTTCTGTCCGGGCTTCTGCGTATACTTTCGGCAGAGATAACCGAAGCAACCGTATTGGTATTCTTCTGAAATTGTATAGCAGAAGAAACCGTTTCCATTCTTGCGCTGGATTTCTTTGCTGTTACAACAATGCCTTCCAGGTCTTTGGCTTTTACATTTATTACTATATTCAGCTCGTTTACCTGGTCACCGATCACTTCCACATCCGTAATAGTTTTATTTTCATAACCAATTGCAGAAAATTCCAGCTCATATTTTTTACCAACGCTAAGCGATAATGTATATATACCCCCGATATCGGTTACTGTTCCTGAAGCTCCGGCTACTTTTACCGTAACGCCGGAAACCGGTTCGTTTTTTTCATTTATTACCTTACCAGACAGCTTAACTGTTTGAGCCTGAACAAATGAGAAAGAAAATAAAAGCATGAATACCGCACAACTTTTTAGCTTGATCTGCATACCAGAATTTTCGGCAAAGGAATACAGGTGCTGTTACCGAATGGTTACCGGAATATTAAGAGTGGATTACCGGAATATTACCCGAATGTTACCATGGTGCAGAAAATGTGCATTTCCCGGGTTCAATGTTAAGAAATCATTAAGTATAAAAATATTTGGCCGACGGCAAATGTTAAAACTATTTTTGCGCAAAATTTTCGTGCATGCTCAATTCCATAATGAAGCTTTTTCTACCCAAAGACAGGATCTTTTACCAGTTATTTGAAGAGGTAGCATCCAAAGTATTAGAAATGGCCAGGAAGCTGAGAGAATTGATGCATGAACCTGATCATGATAAAAGATCTGCCATTGCTTCGCAAATTGAAGAGCTGGAACATGTGAATGACGATCTCACCCATAAAATTTTTACCGAATTAGGCAGAAACTTTATTACCCCTTTTGACAGGGAGGATATTCACTACCTCGCGTCCGCGCTGGATGATATCGCGGATTACATCCATGCTTCTTCCAAAAAAATAAAATTCTACAAGGTTAATCCCAATGAACAGGGTATGCAAAAATTTGCAGACCTGATTGTTGCCGGCGCCGAACATATAAATATCGCGGTGCATGAACTGCGCAACATGAAAAATCTGCGCCAGATCACGGAGTCATTGGTAAAAATCAACAGTATAGAAAACCAGGCTGATGATATTTTTGACATGAGCATAGAACGCTTATTTGAAATGGAACCTGATGCCAAAGAAGTAATAAAGAAAAGGGAAATATACCAGGTGCTTGAAATTGCTACAGATAAATGTGAAGATGCGGCTAATGTAATTGAATCTATTATTGTTAAATACGCATAATGTTTGAAAGCCTGATAACATTATCACCATATTACAATCGTATCATTATCAGATTTTCAAACCTGTTTGTATGACCCTGTTAGTAATCATCATAGTTCTTGCGCTTATTTTCGATTATATTAACGGATTTCATGATGCCGCTAACTCCATAGCCACCATCGTATCTACAAAAGTGCTTACGCCTTTCCAGGCTGTGCTATGGGCAGCATTATTCAACTTTATCGCCTTTTTTATTTTTAAAGATCATGGTGTGGCTAACACCATTGCCAAAACCGTTAAAGAAAGTTATATAACATTACAGGTAATTTTAGCCGGGCTTTCTGCAGCCATTATATGGAACCTGCTTACCTGGTGGTTTGGTATTCCTTCATCTTCTTCGCATACACTTATTGGTGGTTTTGCGGGTGCAGCCATAGCGCATGCCGGTTTTGAATCAATTAATATAACCCCGGTTTTGCAGATCGTAGCCTTCATACTTCTTGCGCCACTCATTGGTATGATCATGGCTTTTATTATATCGCTCTGGTTTATTAACTCTTTCAGAAAAAGTATATGGCCTAAAGTGTTTTCTTTATGTATACTGTTTGCGGTTGGAATTGTTTTATACAAAACTATGGAGTTCGACCCTGCCAAACTATCCTCTCATTATAACAGTTATATACTTAAAGTGATTTTTCATTCTCATAACTTCAAGATGGTTCTTATGGGATTCATCATGACGGTGATGTGTATTTTTACCCTTTACCTCAGCAGGCTGAATGCCCACAAATCAACGGTATGGTTTAAGCGTTTACAACTGGTTTCTTCTGCAGCTTTCAGCATTGGGCATGGTGGCAATGATGCGCAGAAAGTAATGGGTATTATTACCGTTGCGCTGATTGCTCATGGCAACATACAGGAGTTTGAGCAAATGCCTACCTGGGTTCCTATTTCGTGCTATACGGCTATTGCGCTGGGCACGCTGAGCGGAGGCTGGAAAATTGTAAAAACAATGGGCAGCCGTATAACAAAAGTTACGCCCTTTGAAGGTGTGGCTGCAGAAACAGCAGGTGCCATTACCCTGTTCCTCACAGAACATCTTAAAATACCTGTAAGTACCACACATACCATTGCAGGCTCTATTATGGGTGTGGGTGCTACCAAAAGATTATCTGCGGTGCGCTGGGGCGTTACTGTTAATTTACTGTGGGCATGGATAATAACCATACCCATCAGCGCATTAATGGCAGGATTGATATATTATATCTTCCATTTCTTTTTTTAATCATAAGCTGTTTTCATATTAGGCAAAACAGGGTATCTTCGCCGCCGCTATATTATTATAAACAATAATAAAAAAGCGGGTAAATAATGAAAGGAATTATTCTGGCGGGAGGATCCGGCACACGCCTGTATCCCATTACATATGCCATCAGTAAACAGATCATGCCTGTGTATGATAAGCCGATGATATATTATCCCTTATCTACACTGATGCTTGCAGGCATACGCGATATTATGATCATTTCAACACCACATGATCTTCCGCAATTCAAAAAATTATTTGGTGACGGAAGCCAGTTGGGTTTGAATTTTTCTTACGCAGAACAAGCAACACCAAACGGATTGGCGCAGGCTTTTGTTATTGGAGAAAAATTTATCGGTAAAGAGAAAATAGCGTTGATATTGGGCGATAATATTTTTTACGGCGCAGGGCTTGGCCGCCAGCTCAGTGGTAACAGCAACCCTGATGGCGGCATAGTATATGCCTACCAGGTAAGCGACCCGGAAAGATATGGCGTGGTAGAATTTGATGAAAACATGAACGCGCTTTCAATAGAAGAAAAACCTGCTAAACCCAAAAGCAATTATGCGGTGCCCGGCATATATTTTTATGATAACGATGTGATACACATTGCTAAAAATTTAAAGCCATCACCAAGGGGCGAATATGAGATTACAGATGTAAACAGAGAGTACCTGAGGCAGGGAAAGTTGAAAGTATCTGTACTTGACAGGGGCACTGCATGGCTGGATACAGGAACATTCGATTCATTAATGCAGGCCTCTTTATTTGTGCAGGTTATTGAGCAGCGGCAGGGCATAAAGATTGCCTGCATTGAAGAAATAGCTTACAGAAAAGAGTTTATAACCAAAGAACAATTACAACAAATCGCCCAGCCGCTTATTAAAAGCGGTTACGGTGAATATCTGCTGAACTTAGTATCTTGAGTTAATTTTTATTGGATATGAAAAAAATTTTGGTAACAGGCGGATGCGGGTATATTGGATCACATACTATTGTTGATTTAATTGAAAATGGCTTTGATGTTATATCAATTGACGACAACTCCCGTTCATCTACTTTTTTATTAGAAGGCATTGAAAAGATCACCGGGAAGAAAATCAAGAATTATAAAGTTGACCTGTGTGATTTTAATGATACCAATGCTGTATTTGAAGAAAATGAAGATATAGCAGGCATCATACATTTTGCAGCATATAAGGCAGTAGGGGAATCAGTGGAGAAACCGCTCATGTATTTTGAAAATAACCTCCTGTCTTTGATCAACCTGCTGAAATGTGTGGAAGCCTTCAAAATACCTTATTTTGTTTTCTCCTCTTCCTGTACGGTGTATGGCAATCCTGATAGCATTCCGGTTACAGAACTAACGCCAACTAAACCGGCGGAATCTCCATATGGCTATACCAAACAAATGGGCGAACAGATCATTGGCGAGTTTACCAAAGCGAACAAGGATACCAAATGTATTTTGCTGAGGTATTTTAACCCGGCAGGCGCGCATCCTTCCGCGCTTATTGGTGAGTTGCCGATTGATAAGCCACAAAACCTTGTACCGGTTATTACTCAAAGTGCTATTGGTAAAATACCCGGCATTACAGTTTTTGGCGACAAATATCCAACCAGGGACGGATCCTGTGTAAGAGATTTTATACATGTTTCAGATCTTGCACATGCTCACACGCTGGCTTTGGAATTTCTCATCAACAATAAAAACAAAACAAACCCTGAAATTTTTAACCTAGGTACAGGCGAAGGCATAACGGTGCTTGAAACCATTAAGGCATTCGAAAGGGTTACCGGCGTTAAACTCAATTATACTGTTGGAGCCAATCGTCCCGGAGATGTTATTGCCATTTATGCCAATAACGATAAAGCCAAGACCATTTTAGGATGGCAACCTTTATACAGCCTGGAAGATATACTGGGAACAGCCTGGAAATGGGAACAAAAGCTCAAAGACGACGAAAAATTATTTACAGGAAAAAATATCCAGTTGAATTAATCCATATTTTGCGCAACTAAAGAAATTTTTATGCTGAAAGAAATACAGGTAAGCGGACAAAAAGATACAAGAAGTGGTTTTGGTGATGGAATTTATGAATTAGGAAAAAAGAATCCGAATGTGGTGGCGCTTACCGCCGATCTTGCCGGTTCAATGAAACTCAATGCTTTTATTAAAGATTTTCCGGACAGGTTCATACAATGTGGTATTGCCGAAGCCAATATGATTGGCATTGCCGCCGGCTTAACAATAGGTGGCAAAATACCGTTCACTACTACTTTTGCCAACTTTTCAACCGGCCGTGTATACGACCAGATCCGCCAGTCTGTAGCTTATTCCGGTAAAAATGTAAAGATATGCGCCTCTCATGCAGGCTTAACACTGGGTGAAGATGGTGCTACACACCAGATACTGGAAGATATCGGCATGATGAAAATGCTGCCCGGGATGACGGTTATCGTGCCATGCGATTATAACCAGACAAAAGCGGCTACCATTGCCGTAGCTGAGCTTAACGGCCCCGTTTATCTGCGTTTTGGCAGACCTGTTTGGCCGATATTTACCGCCGCAGATCAAAAATTTGAAATCGGCAAAGCACAGGTATTCTCTGAAGGAACAGATGTATCCATTTTTGCATGCGGGCACATGGTCTGGAAAGCCATTGAAGCAGGTATTATACTGGAGGAGAAAGGATTAAGCGTGGAGGTAATCAATATACATACCATTAAACCGCTGGATGAAGAAGCCATCCTTAAATCTATACGTAAAACCAAATGTGCCGTAACAGTTGAGGAGCATAATATTATCGGTGGATTAGGCGATGCTGTTGCACAGGTTGCAGCAAAGCATTTTCCTGTGCCGTTTGAATATATTGGAACCAAAGATACATTTGGAGAAAGTGGCAAACCGCTGGAACTGCTGAAAAAGTATGGTTTAGATACCCCTGATATTGTTGCCGCTGCTGAAAAAGTAATAAAGCGGAAATAACATTTGCAAATCACTTATGCATGGGTAATAACCATCCGGACGACATTTTTTTGTTGCAGGAATTCCGTAATTCCGCTACTAAAGAAAAAGCGTTTACTTCCATAATAAAAAAATACCAGGAAAAGCTTTACTGGCATATACGCCGCCTGGTTATTCAGCATGAAGATGCCAACGATGTTTTACAAAATGTATGCATCAAAGTGTGGAATGGCTTAGAAAACTTCCGGGAAGATTCGCAATTATATACCTGGTTATACAGGATTGCCACAAACGAATCACTAACTTATCTTGAGCAACAAAAAAGAAAACCTTCATTATCAATTGATAATGAAGAAAACCCGGTTGCTGCAAGATTACAGGCCGAAAAAGATTTTGATGCCTCCAAAGCTGAATGGAAACTCCAGATGGCTATCCAGCAACTTCCTGAAAAACAGAGACTTGTATTTAACCTGCGATATTATGATGAAATGCCTTACGAAGAAATGAGTAAAGTTCTGGATACTTCGGAGGGAGCGTTAAAAGCAAGCTATCATCATGCGGTTAAAAAGATTGAAGATTTTATCTTAAACCATTAAACCATTTAGCTATAACTTAGTCTTAACAGTTGATGGAACAAGTCCCTGACATAGCAGCAGAATTAAAGGATATAAGCACATTAGTAGCAGGCATTAAGAAAAACAATCCGTTTTCAGTGCCTGCAGGCTATTTTGCTGAATTTTCTGAAAACGTTTTAAGCCTGGTGCTGCAAAATGAAAGCACTGCTGTTCCGGTAAAAGATGAAATAGAAGCATTATCACCGCTGTTAGCATCCTTAAGGAATAAATCATCTTTAACAATTCCTGAGCATTATTTTGAACAATTCAGCATTCCGGCAATACCTGCACCGCAGGAGAGCAAAGATGGAACTGCTATAGCGCCTGTGCGGTCAATCTCTGCAAACAGAAAATGGATTAAATATGCTGCCGCCGCAATGGTAGCCGGGTTTATTGGTTTAAGTACATTCTTCTTTTTAAACAGATCAGCAAATCCGGCGGAGAAGGATAAAACCGTTGTTCAACACGATAAAAACCATTCTGCAAATGACTTTAGCGGAATACCGGATGAAGCGCTTGCAGGATTTCTTTCTTCCGCTCCGGTAAATTCATTTACGGCAACAGATAGCGATGAAGCAGATATTGATGCTATTGCTATGATAGATATTGATGATAATAAACTCACCAATATACTTCGTGAGCTGCCAGACGAAGACCTGATCAGTTATGCAGAAGATACCAGGAATGAAGATGTATCATTATAATTATAATACTTACAATAAAAGAGCAGGAGCTGTAACCTCAAAACATCATGCTGCAGGAGTTTTAAATTTTTAAATATTTTTCTGTGAAAAAAATTTTTATACTTTTTGGATTTATTACATTTGCAACCTTGCTAACCCAGGCGCAGGTTACTGAGCCGGAAAAAGGGGAAAGAATAAAATCTCTTGAGATTGCTTACCTAACCAGGCAACTCCAACTTACTCCTGAAGAAGCAGAAAAATTTTGGCCGGTTTTTAATCAGTACCGGAAAGAATTGAGAACTGCAGTCGTGAAAAGCTCCGGTGAAGATCAACTGGACAGGGAACAGAAAATTCTGGATATTAGAAAAAAATACAAAAAGAATTTTGCTGCTGTTTTAAGTAATGAAAGGGCCCAAAAGTTCTATGATGCTGAGGATAGATTTAAGATGCTTGTAAAAAAGGAAATGAATAACAGGCTGAAAGAACGGGGAGCCGGTAGACAAAGAAGATAAATCGACAAATGATTTTTTAAATACAAAATAATTTACCTAATTTTAACTTGGTGTTTTTCATAGGTTAGCAACGGCTGGCTCTTTCTAGGGCTGGCCTTATTTTTTTACAGGACTTTTAATGTGGCAAATAAATAAGTTAACTACAAATAGTATAAAAAAATGCGAAGCAAAACTTCGCATTTTTTATTCAGATACAATCAATCACCAGGTTAAATAACAGGTGTATCCAGCTCCGCCAATGAAGCATTAATATCTTCTTTTGCAACTTCATAATCAACGATCTTTCCCGCAAGATAATTTTCATATGCGCTCAGGTCAAAATGTCCATGACCGCATAAATTGAATAATATCGTTTTTGAAACGCCTTCTTTATCGGCCTGTTTTGCCTGGCGGATTACTTCTGCAATAGCATGTGTTGCTTCAGGTGCCGGAATAATGCCTTCTGATCCTGAAAACAGTAATCCTGATTCAAAACATTCAGTTTGATTGATAGCATCAGCTTCAATAATACCATCCTTCAGCAATTGGCTCACAATAGCGCCTGCACCATGATAGCGAAGACCACCTGCATGTATAGGCGAAGGAATGAAATTATGCCCCAGCGTATACATTGGTATTAATGGCGTCATTCCAATAGTATCTCCAAAATCGTAGCGAAATTCTCCTCTTGTAAGCTTAGGACAGGAGGTAGGTTCAACAGCTATAGCCCTGATTTTTTTACCACCCGTAAGGTTATGCTGCAAAAAAGGAAATGTTATTCCCGCAAAATTTGATCCACCGCCAAAAGGCGCTACAACAATATCAGGGTAGTCGCCGGCTTTTTCCATTTGTTTTAATGCTTCTAACCCTATGATGGTTTGATGCATTAATACGTGGTTCAATACGCTGCCCAGCGAATATTTTGTATCAGCATTCATGGCTGCCACTTCTACCGCTTCTGATATTGCAATGCCCAAACTACCCGGAGAATCAGGGGCTTTTGCTAAAACGGTTTTACCGGCATTGGTTAATGTGCTGGGCGATGCATGCACGGTACCACCCCAGGTGTTCATCATTACCTTTCTATACGGCTTTCCTTCATAGCTTACTTTTACCATAAACACTTCACACGCTATATCAAAAAGCTTGCAGGCAAAACTTAAAGCGCTTCCCCATTGACCGGCGCCGGTTTCTGTTGAAATTTTCTTCACGCCTTCTTTCATATTATAGTATGCCTGGGGAACAGCAGTATTAGGTTTGTGAGAACCTGCGGGGCTGACGCCTTCATACTTATAATAGATCCTGGATTTGGTACCCAGCGCTTTTTCTAATCCATATGCACGGTACATAGGCGTGGGCCGCCATATCGTATATATATCCCTCACTTCTTCGGGTATCTCTATCCATTTTTCCGTACTCACTTCCTGCTTAATAAGTTCCATAGGAAAAAGTGGTGCCAGGTCTTCCGGACCAATAGGCTGGTGTGTGCCGGGGTGCAAAGGCGGCAAAGGCTTGTTAGGCATATCCGCCAGGATATTATACCAATGTGTAGGAATTTCAGATTCCTGTAAAGTGATCTTTCTTTGTGCCATGTCGATAATTTAAGTGAGTTAAGATACTGAAAAGATAAAAGCCAAAGCTGAATTTCGCCAATATAATCAGTAAAAATCATTACAGAAATCATACATACTTCTACCTATCATTTTGAAATTTCATCTATGCATTACCGTTATCTGCTCATTAAAAAAAGATTTTCAACTTTAAATTGTTATATTGCTATAAAGAAAACTTAGCTGGTTTCTAACCTGCTGTGCAATGTTCAGAATTTGTGTGCTATTTAACCAGATAGAAATAATACCGAAATTTCTGAATAAACCAGTACCGCCATGAGGTTGACGCTTTCTGCCTTTAAAAATCTTTCACTTCAAAAACGATTACCGTTATTTGTTTGCCTGCTATTGACAGGTGCGGTCACTCTTTTCAGTATTATATCTTACTTAAGTATAAAAAAATTTGAATTAAAGGCCGGTGAGCAACGTTTGCTTGATTTAACGCAGCAAGCAGGTAATATGTTTTCGGAATCCATCAGGGAAGATTATACAAATACAAGGCGGGTTATTGCAGATACAATCATTCCTGCATTCATAACAAAGCGAACTGAACTCCTGCAAAAACAGGCAGATAGTATTTTAGAGCAAATTGGTCATTCCGGATCATCTCTATATGCAGAGATACTTGACACCAATTATAATCCTTTGTTAAGTGCGGGTGATCCTTTTTATTTACCAGATAAAAACAGCCGGCCACATTATGTTAAAAAAATAATGTCAGGGGATCTGTACGGTCATAATGATTCTGTTTTTTACAGTTTAACCCTACCCGTTATGGAAGCCGGGAAACTAACAGGATACGTTACCCGATATAGGTTTGTGAAAATAACCTCTAAAATGGTACTGCAATTTTCAACGCTTGCAGGTTATGGCGCTAAATTATATGTAGCTAATAAGAATAATAGCTTTTGTACAGATCTATTCAAACCGGTACAATATACATTACCGGTAGATCAAACGCAGGCAGACAAAAGCTACAGCTATAAAAATGAAAACGGTACCCGGATGGTAGGAGCTTTCAGGTTCGTGCCGGATACACCATGGCTGGTTGCACTCGAATTCCCTTACAGTGTTATTGTTCAGGGATCATCAAAGTTCCTTTTTTGGTTGCTTGTATTGGGAACAATATTGATTATTTGTGGGATAACAGCAGCCTGGATAATTGGGAAAAACCTTGTGCGCCCGCTCAATCAGTTAACCAATGCTGTTACCAATCTTTCGTCAGGAGAATTTGCAGAAGTACCTGTTAACAGAAATGATGAAGTAGGAAAACTGGCACAGGCATTTAATGAAATGACGCTAAGCCTGAAAGATGCAAAAACAAAGATGGAAGAAAAGATAAATGAGGCTGAGCATTTAAATACACAACTAAGAAAACTTTCTGCTCACCAACAGAATATCAGGGAAGAAGAACGTAAGCGCATTGCAAGAGAAATGCATGATGAGCTTGGTCAACTGCTTACCGGCTTTAAAATGGATGTCCAGCTTTTAAAGAATCACCTGCCGGCGGGTAGCAATGAAAGAGTTAAGGAACACATACAGTCCATGACCAGCCTTGTAGACGATGCTATCCGGTTTGTAAGGCGGCTATCTTCTCAATTAAGAGAAGGTCCGCTCGAAGATCTTGGATTAATAGCCGCTATTCAATGGTATACGCAGGAATTCACAAGGCGTTATAATATTCCTGTTATATTCAACTGTTTGCATAGTGATATATCACTTCCTCCCCAGGTTAAAACAGGCTTATTCAGAATTTGCCAGGAATCACTTACTAACATTGCCCGGCATTCAAACGCTACCCGGGTGGAAATAAATTTTGATATACAGAACAATGAATTATTGCTTACGGTAAAAGACAATGGTAAAGGTTTTAAAACATCCACCGGTGCCCGAACCGGCTCACTTGGTTTACTGGGAATGAATGAAAGGGCGATAATGGTAGGAGCCAGATTGTCGCTGCACTCAGAAATAGGAAAAGGCACTATGATTAAAGTTGCTTTCCCGATTAACGAGAAAGAAGCATTTATCTGAATCAAGGCAAAACTGCAGGTCAATATACCTCCTTCATAAAACAAAATGGCTTCACCTCATTAACCGAAATATTTACCCTTTTCACCTATTAAATAAGATTAAAGCATATCCGTGCCTGGCATTTTGATAAATTGCATACAAGACTTTGTTGCAGATTTCTTCGTACATATGTCTGAACATGTAATTTATTCAATTGGTTATTGGTAAGATGGCAAGATTGAAAATAATCATAATTTCCGGCTTGCTGGCATCCTGGTTTTCTGCGGCTTTCAGTCAGGACCAATCCTGCCCGTTTAATATCAATTTTTCAGCAGGAGACCTGTCTTCCTGGTCTGCCCAAACAGGTTTGGTGGGCGGTTCCACACGGCAATATCCTACCAATACCGGAGTATCTGTAATTCCGGAATACAGCATACTAAACACAGGCATACAGGTACTCACCTCTGCCGGCACCGACAGATTTGGCGGGTTTCCAACAGTTCCTGTTATTAATGGTTACTCATATGGCTATTCTATCAAACTAGGATCAGAAGCTACCTCATGGGATCTCCAGCAAGGTAATCAGCGCAGTCCGGGAGGCTTCGTCAGGTCAGTTACCTATACCGTCAATGTTCCGGCAGGCTCGCCTTCCGAGCCATATACCATGACATACGCCTATGCATTGGTTCTTGAAAATGGGACCCACAATTCTAACCAGCAACCAGTGTTTACTGCTACGGTAAAAGGGCCTGCCGGTATCATCACTTGTGCATCTCCTTCTTATTATCTGCCTACATTGAACAATGCAACGGGAGGAAACGGACAAACACCTACAGGGGCTACGCTTGATTCTGCCGCCGCAATAGCAGACGGATTTTCATTAAGCTCTACGTTGTTTCTTTCACATGCCGGTCAGAATAATGGCAATGGTACCCTGCTACAGGATATTTGGACAAAACCATGGACAGAAGTAACTTTTGATCTGTCTCCCTACCGGGGACAGCAGGTAACATTAACTTTTGAAGCCAGCAACTGCACGCCGGGTGCTCACTTTGCCTATGCTTATATCGCGCTGCGTAATGATTGTGGCGGTCTCGAAATTTCCGGCTACAAGGAAGCCTGCAGTAATACCAATACAGTATATTCTATTCCGGCTTTAGCCAATAGCGTATATTCCTGGACAGTTCCGGCAGGCTGGACAATTATTTCAGGCGCCAACACCAATATTATCACAGTAAAACCCGGCGCTGCCGGAGGCATTATTACAGCACAGGAAATTAATAGTTGCGCAGACCTCAGGGATACCATTACCGTAACAACATTACCACCCACAGTGGCAGGTTTTCTTACGGGTGATAATACCGTTTGTGCAGATGCCAACAGCACCATATTAACCCTCAATGGCGAGACCGGCAATATACTGGGTTGGCTATCTTCAACTGATGGACTCAGATGGTCTGCTATTACCAACACAACCAACCAGTATACTGCGCAGAACCTTAACAGCACAACTCAATACCGTGCATTAGTACAAAATGGCAGTGGCTGCAGTATAGATACCAGCGGACCGGCACTGGTAACGGTAAATCCCCAAACCAATGGTGGCGACCTTGATCCGGACGAATTCACTATCTGCCCATTTCAAACACAGCAAAATGTTATTTTGCTGAATGGCAGTGTAGGCCAGGTCCAAAACTGGCAATATTCCTACGATGGAGCCAACTGGAGTAATTTCTCTCCGGTGAATACAAATACAAGCTACAGTGTGAGCTCGGTTAATCAAACCACTTATTACAGAACCTTACTGAAAAGTGGCGTGTGCCCGGCAGACACCAGCACTATAGCTAAAGTCAATTTTGTTAATGTGCCTTTTCCCTCAGCAACAATCAACCCTGATACCGCTTCAATATGTTATGGTACAAGTACAGCACTGAATGCTGTAATTACTGCTGGCACCAATTATACCTGGAACAATACCTCTACACTCACAAATACCGGTAATGGGCAGGTAAGCGCATGGCCTTATGCCATTCATGCTACTGCCGCTCCACTGCAGAACACTGATTATATACTAAGTGTAACCAATGCAGGTTGCCCGAATGCATTACTTGATACTTTTCATGTTTTTGTTACGCAGCCTATTACCGTATTTGCAGGCAATGATACTTCCATTGTTGCCAGTCAGCCTCTTCAACTTAATATCACAGTAAGTGATTCGCTTGCAAATCAATATACCTGGTTACCCGGCACCGGCTTAGATAACACTCATATTGCTAACCCGGTTGCCAACCTGTCAAACATAGCCGGAAGCACTATTACATATACAGTAAGAGCCGCAACTGCTGAAGGATGTTTTGGGGAAGACAATATAAAGGTGATGGTATTCACAACTGCGCCGGATATTTTCGTTCCTTCTGCCTTCACACCTAACAGGGATGGGCGCAATGATGTGCTAAGACCTATTGGTGTTGGGATTTCCCAACTTCATTATTTCCGCATCTATAACCGCTGGGGACAACTTGTGTTCAGCACTACAGATATGGAAAGTGGATGGGATGGCACCATTAATGGTAAATTGCAAACAACAGATACCTATGTGTATGTAACACAGGGAATAGATTATACCGGAAAAATAATTACCAGGAAAGGTACTGTAACATTAATACAATAAAAGGTATATACTTATTTCTGATCCGTAACTTCGGCTATCCATGACTGATATTTGGCGTAGAGCCGCTGTACTATATCAGGATGTTTATCTGCTTCATTGATGCGTTCAGTACTGTCTGTTTTCATATTTACCAGCATAAACCCATCGGCAGTAAGTTCGCTTTTTTCACTTTCAAACGGGCTATGTAATAATTTCCAATCGCCTTCTATTACAGACCATTGAGGATTATCTTTAGCACCCTGGCTTTGCCAGTAAAATTCCGGGTGAGGACCTGATGCTTTTGCTGATGCTATAACCGGCTTCAGACTTTTACCATCCAGTTTTCTTTGAGGTAAACTGATATTACAATAGTCTGCCAGTGTAGGAAACCAGTCTATATTAGCTGCAAACTGGTTACGCACTTCATTTTCAGGTATATGTCCTTTCCAGCTGATGATTGCAGGCACCCTTACCCCTCCTTCAAACAAACTGAATTTGGAACCGCGTAAATTTCCTGCTGAACCACCACCGCCAAAAGTTCTTTCCTCTCTTGAAAAACCCTGGTCTGACTGAAAAACAATAATGGTATTATCAGTTAATCCTAAATCATCCAGTTTTTTTAAAACCAATCCAATTTTTTCATCCATGGTAGATATAAATGCCGCATACATTCTGCGTGGGGAAGGAAGATCTTTGTAATAATCCAACCATTTCTTTTCACCCTGCAGAGGATAGTGCGGAATATTGATGGCAAAGTATATAAAGAAAGGATTGCGCTTGTTTTCAGACAGAAATTTATTGGTCTCGCTTACCATCAGGTCAGGAAAAAATTTTCCGGGCTCCCATATTTCTTTGCCATTGCGCCAGAGGTCGTGGCGATTAGGTCCGTTCCAGTAGAAATAGTGTGAATAATTATCAATACATCCGCCCATAAAACCAAAGGAGTAATCAAAGCCCTGTGCGTTAGGCATTGTTTCAGGCGTATATCCTACATGCCATTTGCCGATATGCGCAGTTTTATATCCGGCAGATTTAAACAGCTCACCCATAGTAAATTGTTCGGCAGGCATTCCTGCATCACCTTCCTTAGATGAAGCCATTGCCGGAAGTCCCGCTCTTTGCGGGTAACGGCCTGTAAGCAATGAAGCCCGTGATGGCGAACATATAGGTGACGCGGAATAAAAATGCGTGAACCGGACGCCATTGCAGGCAAGTTTATCAATATTTGGCGTCATCAAATCTGCAGCGCCATAAATATTAAGATCATCAGCTCCCTGGTCATCAGTATAGATAACAATTACATTGGGACGTTTTGAATTTGTTTGGGATAAAGAAATTTGCTGCAGTAAGCATACAGCAATAAATGCGAGTAAAATTTTTCTGTACATGGCAAAATTATATTGTCAGATCAAAATCAAATCTGTTTTTATCAGTATACCATTCAAAGATAATTATGATTAAGAAAAAACAATACCGGCTTTTACAAACCATTAAGAAGTTAAGATGCATTAAGGTCTTATACTTATTTATACAAACCAACAGTGAAGTAAAGTATTTTGTTTAAAAGATATTACCGTAATATTAATTCCGGCCTGATATTTTTCACCTGTTATGTGATCACTTCAACAGTATATTAAAGAGCATAATACAGGAATGGTGCCATGATAACCCGGCAGCGATTTTTTCATAACAGCAACTGCTATTCTTTCCAAAACCCATAATACCTGCCCATCCAGTAAGCAAATAAAAAGTAAGTACCTGTTTCTTCAGTTTGCCCGGCTTGGCCCACTTTTAATCTCTTAGGATTTGTATTCCAGCGCGACACTCCGCTTTCAGGCGTTGGTACAGGGTATACAGCCTGTTGCTGTCTTCCCCTGTCAACCATCGGGTCTGTTCCTAAATCCCACCGGTGGCTGTTGTCCATTGTCCAGTCAATAAGATCAAGCGGGTACTCACGAAGCTCCTTCAATGCTATATCCAAGTCACAATCCTTACCCAGCAAAGCGCTGGCAATTACATTCCATGCAGGCATGCGATCATTGCGCACATTACGCCAGCTGCGTTCCAGGCTTTTAACAAAGTAAGTATCACTGGTATCATTACCGGCATAACGAAACAATCCATAATAAGGAAAGAAGTTAAGGATATCGTCTGAGTGACTTGTTTCATACGGGCCATACATTTTTACAGCAACCGCATTACGTGCATAGCCATGCTTTTTAATGAGTGTTTGATAAGCTTTTTCAAACTTCGGATTACCTGTATAATGTATCGCGGTTTTTAAAAATGAGAGTATCTGCAATGAATTCAACCCGCGTTCGTACATCCAGTTTTCAGAATGATTTAACGAATCGGGATTCCAGATACCCCAGCGTGTAGGTTTACCATCAAGATCAATTAAACGGAAATCATTGTCAACAATATGCGTTACAATGCGGCTGATCAATGCTTTTACTCGAATTTTTTGTGCTGTATCCGCTACTAATTCATAAAACAGCGAAAGGGTAAAGATATGACCTGTAATTTCATCAGAGCTTGTATCATCGAGCCATTGCCATTTACCATCAGGAGAAAAATGCCATTGCTTGGGATGCGGCGAACGGGATTGCTTCACTTTATCTGAAGCCGTTGCATAAGATCTTGCCGGGTAACCGGGAATACCCGTTACCGTTTCCAGTCGTTCCAGCGCCTCAAAAGTTCGTATAGCTTTTAATTTTGCATCAGGTGATTTGCTGACTGCATAGCGAAAACACGCTGCTGCAAGATAGCAGGATGTCCATAACCCATCATTATCTTCATTCTCCATGTAGCTGGTTGCTGTATCGCCCGGTGTTGCAAGCCTTGAAATATTGATCAGCCCCCGGCGGTTATGGCGCTTATCAATTACGCTTTCGTAGTAAGCTGCTTTTTGTTCCAATGTTATGGAGACGTTTTTTATTTCACTGATGCCTTCCGGTGTAGCAATCCAGACTTCACCTGTTGATAATTTCAACATATCATTCACCCTTGCTGCGGGCAACCAACGCTTACCATGATAATAATGCCATGCGCTGTCTTTTTGTATGGCACCTTTAGCTGTACCAAACCAAAAATCGTTTCCTGCTGCGCGGATACAGTTTACCGGGCCATAGGGTAACCCTTCGGTTGATCTCCATACCCAATGTTCATTATCAGCAGCAATGCAGCCTACAGTATAAGGCGTACTGAAAACCACGTCAGCCCCATTGTTGATAGTAGTAAGCGCATAATATTTTCGCTGGTTGCCTTCAGCCATCAGCAAGTCATCAAGATTAAGCCATTTGCCATTTGCCCGTTTCCATAAACCATCTTCTGAAGCTATCCATAAGCTATTTTCTGAATCAGCAATAATATCATTAACTGCAATACCCGTAAGTTCCGGCATCTGCTCCCATCTCTTTTTCCACGTGTATAAACCACCGTTAGTGCCAACATGCAGTGTCTGATCATTTTCCCAGAACATGCAGCTTATCGAATCTTTTTGCATCGCAACCGGAAGAGGAATTATTCTGCCATGTTCATTTGAAATTATTTTTCGTGATGCCAGCCATATATTTTGCTTACCGTCCAGCGCGGCCATTACCCAATTATCATTACCGGCATTGCCCCACCATTTGCCGTTTTGATAACGGAATACACCTTTATTGGTTATCGCTGTAATGATGTTGTTCGGGTAAAACAGGCGTATCACATTTTTACCTGCGGAAGGCGGCAACGAGATAGTATTGCTTACTTTCTGGTAAAAGATATTATTATTTATTTGAGCAGCTATATCATTAACCAGGCATATACCTGCAAACATTATGAGTAATAAAATGCGAATCATATGCCGGACGGTTGATCTGAGTAATATTTTGTTAGAGAAAAGTAAATGAAATTGATACTGTACTTTTATCTGTTGCAGGCAATATTCTCTCTTAACAATTCTTCATATTCCAGGCCATATACTCTTTCGTATGATCATAAAAATGTGCAAATGCATTATACTGTATCAAATTTGAACACTGTTCGTCCGGTATTGATACATTAGTTTTCTTTAACAACTTACAACTACATTGATTCTCACTGAAATATGTAATGGCACGCTTTCGGAAAGTTATTGGCATGTCAGCAATTGACTGGTAACAACGGGTAGAAAGGAAATTTTTAAAAAGTAGTAATCCCTGATCCGTTGCGTAAGCAGGCTGACAGAATATTATAAACAATAAAACTAAAAATTATGAACCACTTTGTAAGAACAATCACAACCGGGGTAATGGCTGCAGTCATGTTTATATCAGCCCCTGCTATGTCGGCAGAAGTTTTTAACGAATCACCAGCCGCTAAAACACAGGAACCTGAAGAAACAAAATCCTTTGATTTTAAAATAGTACAACGCAGGAACACAGAATCCATAGCACTGTATATATTAAAGCAGGAAGGGAAAAAGCTTTCCATTGAACTGTATTCACCGAATGGTGTCCTTATCGAAAAATATACGGCTGGCAAAAAAGCGACAAACGTAAACAGGTTTTATAATTTCAATAATGCTGAAGAAGGCGTATATGTGTTCAAGATATCAGATGGCAACAGGAAGGTAAGCAAGAAAGTAACGCTTGAACGTTTTACAGCTGCAACAACTACCCAGATCGTTTTACCCTGATGCAGTAAAGTACATTCATTTTATTATACAACAAACAAATTCATTTAACCTCAACAATATATTTTATGTCACGGATCATCACATCACTCACGTTTATTTTTATCGGAGCATTAGTTCTGTTTGTTAATCCTGCTACAGCCGGTGAAGATCATACAGAGCCCTGGTATAATTTCAAAAGAACAACAGCACACGAACAGTCTTTCAGGATGGAACTGAAAAAGAAAAAAGAAGGGTTGGGCATACAATTGCTATTACTTAAAACTGAAGGAAAAAAGGTTTGGGTACGCCTGTTAAATCCAGATGGAGTGCAGATCAGCAGCTTCATGACCAAAAAGTCAAGCAGGGTAGTCCGCGATTTTAATCTTAACGATGCAGATGCCGGTATCTACACTTTTGAAGTGTCTGATAAAAATCAAAAAATAGTATCCCGGTTTGAAATCAAGCAATCATCCGAGAATGTCGTTACACGTATCATAGTTGAATAACCTGTTATTATGAGATATAAGCATGCACCACGGGAGACCGTGGTGTTTGTGTAATATCGTTTTATTGGCCAGTATGTAAATGCAAACATTATAGGTCGTAAGCTTTTGCAATACTCCCGGAACGATATGCTAATCCCGAACTTCTTAATATAAAAAGGTTTCGCAGCTAAGGAGGAGAAAAATTACTTAGGTATCAGCTAACTAAAAAGAAGGGGTAGCTTTCAGGTTATTGGCACCCACTTTATTAAAATAAGAATTATCGGCACCCACATTCGATTTTACAATATGATAGTTCAGGAGTCCAAAGAGCAGATCTTTTGGGTCAACAACAAAATGACCATAATTAAACGACGTTGGCTCCTGGCCAGTATTGATCTCAATTCCCACCTGTTCTATTTTAAAATATGAGGCGCCCAAAAAATGATCAGCAAATTCAACATCCAGGGATGTAATAATATTCTTGGCATTTTGAGCATGAATGCGACCCAGCCATGCAGCATGATCCATTTTTGCAAAAACAAACGCATTGTCACAGTTCCAAACAGACAGGTTATTTCCGTTCATATGTTCAGAAAATATGAAGCCATACCGAAAAGCGCTTTTTACATATGTATTCCTTAATTCTTGTTCAGGATTACACCATAATCTTGGCGCAATCATCCCTGCGGAATAATGTCCATCATCTGTTGGAGCTGTTAAATCAACACTTTTTGTTGATGAGTATATTAATACATTATCAGTATACAGGGTGGCTGCATATGCCATATTTATACCTGAAAGATAGGGATACTTTCCTTTTTCAGACTTTGCCTGAAAAGCAATATCCTGCAACCTAACAACAGCCTGGTTAAGTTTGTATGTTCCTCCTCCGGAACCTGCTGCTAATAAAAACGTAGGCTTGTCTTTAGGATTAATAAGCTTCTCTCCTAAAACATCCGAAAATAAAACAGTGCCATTATCCCATACCGCAGCCTCATCTTTTCCGGTGTGGTTAGCATATGCACTTGGTGTTACCACGCTGCCCTCTCCCATCAACCTTATCATAACATACGTTCTTCCCCTGGTGGCTTTTGGTTTAATAATGAGGTGAGCTTTTACTTCATATTTTTCTTGTATGGTAGCAAGTCTGTATTTGCCATTAGGAAAATATAATGTTCCGCCTCCATGGTCTATCAGGTAATCCAATGCTTTCTGAATAGCATAAGTGTCATCACTTTTCCCATCAGCTTTCGCACCAAAATCTTTTACATTATATGCAGGAATATCTTTCTTTAATGTTTGGGAAACAACTTCCGCCGGAGAAAATAATACCACTAACCCATTAATCAATAAAATAAAAACAGAAGCTGATCTTAGTTTTTGCAATATTAAATTAAACATATACAGACAAGGCTTATTACAAATATTCAAGAAAGGCGAATATATAAATTTGCAACCAAAATAGGTTCAGTATAATCAATGGAATCCGTGGTAATGTTTTATGGGACACGAACCACGGCGGAGCGCTGTCATAAAATAATTAATGCACATAAGGTATCTTATACTTCTTTTCTGCTCTGTTATATCGGTACACGGTAGATGTTGCGATGTTGGTGTGGTACCGTTGAACAGCCACCAGGTAATAAAAAAACTTAAATGAACAGGAAAAAGTTTCTTTTATCGTCATTAACACTGATTGCAGGCACTAAACTGTCGTTTGCAGGCGGTGGAAAAACAGTTGCGGCTCCCGCAATAAGATTTGGTATTGTTACAGACCTGCACTATGCCGACCGGACTCCGAATGGCAGCCGCTATTACAGGGAGTCTTTAACCAAATTGTCAGAATGCGTTGAGCTGATGAATGAGCAGCGTGTGAATTTTCTTATTGAGCTGGGCGACTTTAAAGATCAGAACATTCAGCCGGACGAAGGAGAAACCCTGCGGTTCCTTGAAACCATTGAGGCAAAGTTCAGGCAATTTAAAGGACCGGTATACCATGTGTTAGGCAACCACGATATGGACTCTATTTCAAAAGAACAGTTTTTAAGTAAGATACATAACAGCGGTTTTTCAAAAGCCCGGGGTCATTATTCCTTTAATGCGGCACATCACCATTTTGTTGTGCTGGATGCTAATTATACCAGGGAAGGTATTGGTTATGACCGGGGAAATTTTGACTGGAAGGATTGTCATATCCCTGAGGAGCAATTAAAATGGTTAGAAGAAGATTTAAGGGAACATCACCAGCCCACGGTTGTTTTTATTCATCAGCAACTGGATGGCCCTGCTTTTGAGGGTGATCATAGCAGGTATTGTCCGGATAATGCAGACAAGGTAAGAGCAATTCTTGAACGGTCGGGTAAAGTGCTTGTTGTTTTCCAGGGTCATTATCATGACGGGGGATACAACATAATTAACGGCATACCTTATTATACGTTGAAGGCTGTAATAGAAGGTGAGGGCGATCAGAACAACAGCTATGCAATTGTGGAGATCGGGAAGGACCGGGAGATAGCAATAAGAGGGTACCGCAGAGCCGTTTCAAAAACCCGGCTCAAATCTTAATGCTAAAATTATCTTCCCCTGCCAGGGCTCGTGTCTCACGAGACTTAGCAAAACGCCTTACTAAATAAATAATTATTAAGTGTAATCTAATAGTCCGCAACGTCTCCTTGAGCGGTATACAAATTCTCAGCTTTTGAATATTGGGAGACGGTGCGGAGAAGGAAATTATAAAGAATATGAAATCTCTTTGCAACCTTGTATTGATATCTCTTATCATTATTTCTTGCAACAAGCAGGATTCCGAAAACACGCCTGCTACAAAACCACCTAACGGAGCACTGAAAAGTTTGATTTACAGGTATTTTGTAGGAATTGATACCCTGACCTATTATTACACTGGCAATAAAATCGACTCCTTTTATTCCAATGTCTTTGGTGACTTCTATAAACTACAGTACAATGAAGCAGGTGAAATTGCTGTCAGGGTCCGGGACGTGCACGATGCAAGTAATAGTGTTGTTCAATACATCGACAGTTTCTATTATCAGGATTCCCGTGTGTATAAGATGGTTACGGCACAGGTAGCAAGGAATACCGGCTTATTCAGAAAATTAAATGCCTATGAACTTGCATTCAACGGAAATGAGATATCCAAATACTATCAGACAGACTTTGCCCCGGATGGGTTCCCTTACCAGATCCAGGCCGTGCAACAAATTCAATATACGAATGGCAACCTTACCAAATTGATATTGAATACTCAAGGTATTTCTTATGGGGCGGATTATTTCGATGTAACATACAGCGACCAGAAACTGCCACCTTATCTTAAGAAAAACTTATTGCAGCTTGCTCCCTGGATGGCTTTTCACTGGCTAAGTTCAAATACGCGATTTGCAGAGTATTTATTTTTTATCAATTCTGAAAATATTCCCTTAACTATTCGGGGATCATCATCAATGGACTTCATGTTATTAGAGCATCCGAATTGTCCAGATCAGGTCAATCTTAAATTTGCAGACGCAAATTACTTTTTCCTCAAAGCAGATATTGAAGGTTGTCAGTAGAATATATGTTGAACTACGGTCCAATGCCCGGCAGATTTACCTTCTGTGAGAAAAGTTTTCCCTCGTAAAACTTGCACTAAACTATAATGTTCGTGTTGGCCCGGTCGAAATGACGGAAACGGCGGCGACCGTCATTTCGAACCCGCCCACAGATTGTAATGAATTAAATGTATGTTGCGGCGGAAGAGAAATCTGTTGGAAAATGATTTGGAGCTGAATAGATATTTCTATACCCCGATATGGCAAATAGCGGTATGGTATTAGTTCTAATGTATACTATAATTACTGCTATCATCTCCTGCTTTAGAATATATGTTGAACTGTGGTTCAAAACCCGGCAGATTTCTCCCTCGTGGAAGTTACATTAAATTATAGTGTTCGTATTGGCTCGGTCGAAATGACGGAACCGAAGACCGTCATTTCGATCCCGCCTGTAGACTGTATTGAATTAATGCATATTACGGCGGGAGAGAACTTTTCTCACCGAAGGTAAATCTGTTGGGAAATGATTTAAAGCTGAATGGATATTTCTTAAAAAAAATTCATGATCTAAGGTGATAATGCTACCTTTTTGAACACTAATAATAAAATGCAATGATGGAGCATGAAAGTTTAGTTGAATTATACCGGGAAGTCTTTCCCGAAGCAGCGCGTTTAATAAAGCGTTTAGGTGGAAACCTGGAAGAAGCGAAAGATGCCTTTCATGATGCACTATTGATATATCTTGAAAGAGAAGCAAAAGGTACATTGCAAATTCATACTTCAGCAAAAGCATATTTGCTGGGCACTGCCAAAATACTTTGGCTTCATGCTAAAGATCAATATTTCGATCCGTTGCCGGAAGATGTTGAAGCATTTGTTGATGAAGAAAATGAAGCTGCTGATGAACATAAAAATGTTTTTCACTACTTATTGTTGGCAGGACAAAAATGTTTGCACATGCTTAAAGCATTTTATTACGATAATCTTTCGCTTCAACAAATCGCTGCAGGTTTTGGTTTCAACGGAGTTCGTTCGGCAACAGTACAAAAACATAAATGCATTGAAAAAATTCGTACAGCGCTAAAAAAAAGAAATGTATATGAGGAACGATTTAATTGAAGTAGCGCAGATAGAAAAATATTTATCGCATCAAATGAGCGGCGAAAAAAAAGCACAATTTGAGACACGCATGCTTCTTGACGGTTCGCTGTCTGAAAAAGTAGAAGCACAAAAACATGTCCATAAACTTATCCGGATATTTTCACGCAGACAACAAAGAAATAAGCTGGAATTAATTTACCAGCAGCTGTTGCGTGAACCTTCTTTCGCGCAACAGCTAAAAAACATTTTTGCCTGATATGATCATCCCCACAGTATTAGACAGTACCACAAGAGGCGCCTACGATATTTATAGTCTTTTGCTAAAAGAAAGAATTGTTTTTTTAGGCACTGCCATTGAAGAAAATATTGCGAATCTTGTAGTAGCGCAACTTCTTTACCTCGATAGTGAAAGCCACGAGCCGATTATGCTTTACATCAATAGTCCCGGTGGCGTTGTGTATTCAGGTTTTGCTATTTACGATACCATACGAAAATTAAAATCACCTGTATCAACTGTTGCAGTTGGTTTTTGCGGAAGCATGGCAACCGTTTTACTCACAGCAGGCGCCAAAGGACAACGTTATGCGCTTCCTTATGCTACTGTGCACATGCATCCTACAGGTGGTGGTGCAAAAGGTTATACCGAAGATGTTCGCATTGCCTACAAAGAACAGGAGCGATTACAAAACCAGATATTTTACCTGATCGGCAAATGTTCAGGACACACTAAAGATGAAATTGAAGAGATGTTTCGCCGCGACCATTTTTTCAATGCTGTTGAAGCAAAAGAGTATGGCCTGGTTGATGAAGTATTAGGCGATACAGATGATTTGATCAGCATAGAAGATGTCAGATGCAAAATTCAATTTCAAACGGGTAAAAACAGGGAGATGATCGGGTTTAAAAGAGAATAGTTATTACCTCACAGGCATATCATCATAAGTGCTCCCGTTAAGTATGCTGCCTGTTTTCTTTTTGTTGATACCACCCCCGCCGCTATGGTTTCGCCCTCGAATCACAAAACCGCAGGTCAAAACGCTTCTCTCAAATCTTTTAAAAAGCTATACTCCTTTATATCAAATTCCCGGTAAAGCTGGTGGATTTTGAAGAATGCAAAAAAGTACTCATAAAGAGACAAACATACCTTTAGCACCTGCGCGAGGACGGATGAGATATTGGGACTGGGATGCTGAGATTATGAGATAAGGGGAAGAAATGTGGAGAAGAAGGAGATTTTTATGGGCTGGGCTGTGTTGCTACTATCATCGCCTGTTGTGTCACTCACTTGTGCGTTCGGGGTGCTATTGGGCATTGGGCAACGGCGTTTGAAAAATTCAATCTTACGTATATGTATAGCGTTTATATAGCAGGAAAAATGAAACCGGATTTTAATCAGTTTTGCTTTTTCTTTTTCAGTGCGGCGCGGATCTTTTTTACAAAGCTTACCGGCACTTCGGCAATATCAGCTACCTGCTTATCCGAAAGCCCCAGCTTGATGATCAGGTTTTCAATAACCTCCTGCTTGCCTTTTTCTATACCCTTTTCCATTCCTTTCTCTATGCCCTTTTCTATACCTTTCTCCATACCCTTCTCTATACCTTTTTCCATACCTTTCTTCATCCCTATTTCAATACCCTCTTCCCGTTCTATTTTCTTTATGGTTTCTATAATACCCATAGTAATTTTTCCTCCTGTTAATTGTTCAATTTGGTTATCAAATTTACGGTTTATTTCTTCGTTTCCAATATAGATAAAGTTTTTAAGGAAAAGCAGTAGCCTCTTTATCTTGTTATGGCTGAATTTTTTGCTTTGTATCAATGCACGGGCTACCGTAAGCCGGTGGTCAGCCAGCGCTTCTTCAGGCACTTTACCCTGCAACAGTGCCTTTTGCGCTGCCAGCACGATCAGGGCAAACGGGTTATCCATAGCCAACAGCTCCGCCTCGGAGTGGTTGAAGATATGATACGCATTATAGCGGTAGGTAATTTCAGTGCCCATAAATGTTTTATGAAAGGTATCAGGATGCTGCTGCCGCTTATTACCGGTAAATATGGCTAAAGCAGTTATATCTACCCCGTATCGGTCGTATATCCTGTACCAGTATTCGAACATACGCCTGGGAAAGTTTTTTGTACTGCCGCCCTGTATCTCGATATGCACCAGTATCCATTCCTCCTTGCCGTTTTTGAGAAAAACTTTTACCAGTAAATCAACGAACCTGCTGCCTCCCTGTTTTTTGAGCTCGGGGAACAGTTCGGTCAGTTCCTTATCAAGAAATACAAAACCTTTACGGAAGTCAAATACTTTATCCGCATCCGGAAAACAAAAACGAAGCAGGTAAGGGAAAAGCTCTTCAAAAGCGGCTTTTAAAAGCGCATCGTCTTTTTTGCGTGGCAAGGTATTATCCTGGTTAGCTATAGGTTTTTTATGCATAGCAGAATCGGTGTTGTGTGCTATATAAAACAATTCAAATATAATGTTTTAATATGAAAAAGAGCCGGGCGCGATAATGGTAAATTAAGCAATGCTGCCAGCCCTGGCCTGCAAAATCAATATAGCAGGGCTAATTATTATAGCGGAATAAGTAACGTATAGGCAGCAGGTCAGCCAATGCACAATAGCTTTGCTACAGACCTGCACGAGGGCGGGAGTGAGATGATCTAATGCTGCTCCGTTCTGTAGCATATTTGGTATTATCAAAAAACTTCTTACCTTGAAGGTGCTTTTTTAATCCTTCCATCTTTTGACTGCCTGTCCGTCCGTTTAGGCGGGCCTGCCACTACCCGAACCCAATTTCAAAAATTTTAGTGGCTTTAAAAACATGAGCTTGTTATCCGTGTGGAAACGACTATAAACGTGTATACACGGATATTGGGTTGTATTGGTGTTATAGGGTAAAATATTTGTAATCATTACTTAATCAACAAACTGATGTTATTTACTCGGACGCTTTTATAGCGTATATTAGCGCAAATACAAACGTTATAGGCAATTTTATTATAGCTCACGATGCAATTATTTAGCAAAATTCAAGACGAACTAATACGACAAATTGAGCTATCAAAAGAAAGCTTAAAAATCTCTGTAACTTGGTTCACGAACCACGACTTATTCAATGCTATCTTAAAAAAACTTGAAGACCCTAACTTTAGTATTGAGCTAATTGTTTTGAACGATAGAATAAACAATAAAAGATTCGGTGTAAATTTTCAAAAGCTAATCGATAACAATGGACACTTTTACTATTCTTACAGAGAAAACATGGTTCATCATAAATTTTGCATTGTAGACAACAAGACTATTATTACAGGCTCATACAATTGGACATACGATGCTGAAAGAAAAAATTGGGAAAACATTGTCATTCTCGATGAAAGTAAAATAGTAAAAGGATATATTGACGAATTTGAGCAACTTAAGCTCCATCATAAAGAAGTCAAAAATGTTTCTTCAGTTTGCCGGACAGATATTGATATTAACTCAACTGACTATCTTCAAAGTGATTATTTGATTCAGGCTAAACAAGAAGAATTAAGGGGAAACGACTTACAAGCTGCAAAAATCTATACTGAACTTTTAAGGATTGATAATAAGAAAACAGAAATCATCTCTGCACGAAATGAAATTGTTGAAAAGTACAATGGACAAGTATTTGAGGTTAGCCCATTTGAAATTGGCATATTGTACAAAAATGGATATGCAATGGTAATTCCAGAGTTCGTTCAGTTACCATTTACTGGTGTTAGCGTAGGTAGTACGACAACTGAGGGAGCAAAATCCCTTGGAATTACTATTCAAAAAAATGACTATATCCCAAAAACAATTCTAACATTTTCATTAGCTAATATTCAACCCAGCCCAATAGGAACAGAAAAAGTCGAGCTTACATTAACCTTAAACAAATCAGGGTTATTAACAGTTATAGCAAAGGAGCTTAATGGTTTTAATGAAGTAGCAGATAAATCAGTTGACATTAAAAACTGCCTATAACATGGGTATTGCCAATAGTTGGGCTGGACGTTGGAACAATCAGCAGCGGTAATTCTATTGTACTGCGGTTCGGGCTTGACGAATAATGCCCGGCTTTAGTTCTTAATATTTATCTTTATCAAAAGGGCCGGCAACGGTTCCGGCGGACGGATTCAAATTCCCAATCATCGGCAATACCTGATCGTAAGCCGTCACTTTAAACAGACATCTCGTTCAACGACAATGATTCGTAATGACAGTTAAAAAGGCAATAGATATATTAAAATCTCAAAAGGAAAAACTGGAAGACTTTGATAACAAAAATCAAAATTGGGTATTTCAAACGGCTTCATACATCAAGGACTTTTTTGGAGAAAACTCAACTGAATTTTCTTTCATTTCACAATTCCACTTTCACGTTGTATCATCAAACTGGGACAGTCCAGAAGATGTTAGACGATGGTTAGCTGAAAAACCAATTGAAGCAAAACCATTTCTTGACAATTGCGTTGAAACGCTGCAACATAAAGGACTATTTAAACAACCAAAGCAAAATTTTCTAAACCGCCTAAGCGACACAGCTCTTTGGACAATAATCAGTATTGCGATTCCTGGACTTGTAAGCATCGGTTTATTTTTTGGCAACTTGTACGCAGACAAACAAAATATAGAAATTAAACAAGAAAATAAGTTATTGAAAGATAGTTTAACATTGCTTAGACCAAACATTATTGACACAAACAATAAGCAAATTCAAACAATAGCTAAGGATACAACCCAAAACAAAAAGTACTAAATTTATTTATGTGCTTTTTGTAGCCGTTCACTTTAAACAGACATTCCGGTAATGACAATCATAACTTCGCCAATTAAAGACAAGGTTTTATTTTATCTCTGCGACCAAGCAATTCCAGAGCAGCTTTCAAGTGGTAATACAAACGACATTTTAAAAGAATTGGAAATGGACTTTGACACATTTAATGCTGTTATGGTTCAGTTTCAAAGATTTGGTTTTATAGAAGACTTAAATCTCCGCCGTTCTGCAATTCATTTTATTTTACGGACAGACGCTCACGACTTTGCCCAAAAAGGTGGCTTTGCAATTCAAGAAGAAATTTTTAAAGCCAACATTGAAAAATTAGGTTTTGAAATTGATAACCTTCGCAAGCAACTTGCTCCAGACAAACTTGACACGTTGAATAAAATTTCTTCTATTGCTTCGGCTTTGTTTGGCGGACTTGCTTTGCTGCCTAAATGACAACCGTTTTAAAGTTCATTCAAGGTGAAATTTATTGGTTCATATTTTTAGTTCTTATTTTTTCAATCCGTTCGCTTTTTGTCGGTGGACAAAAAAGCGAACAGTAACGTGGGGCTTGCTGCAAGTGTGGCGGGACATTGTTAGCATCAGCAGCTATTGATATTACTTGTTACTGCTCCGTTCAGTAGAATATTTGGTATTATCAAAAAACTTCTTACCTTGAAGATGCTTTTTTAATCCTTCCATCTTTTGACTGCCTGCCACTACCCGAACCCAATTTCAAAAAATTAGTGGCTTTAAAAACATGAGCTGGTATTAGCCGGAGTTGTGATGTTTTTGTAGATACTTGAATTTAAAGGTAACTGCAAAAATGGTGCATGTGGCTGGGGAGTGACTATAAACGTGTATACACGGATATGAAAAGTTGTATTGGCGGAATAACATTTTTTTTAGCGAATAATAAAATCGCTGACAATCAAACTCATTTTTTTGATAAACTCCACCCACACTTCATAAATTTATGAGTTGTGTGCAAGGCTTTGGTAACCCCCTAAAAATTTGAAATGGCAAAACAAATCAAGACTAAAATAACTTGTGAGAATTTAGCTCCATTGCTAAAGTTTGACGAAGAAATCGAATCAGACACTTTGAAAATTGCCATTTTTGCAAACAATGGAAGTGGTAAAACATTTCTAAGTCGAATGTTTCGCCTTGCTGAAAAAGAATATATAATTTCTCCCGATGAAAAAGGCAAACTACCAACAGACAAGCTAATTTCATTCGAAAAAAATAAATGTTCTTTTTCTTTAAAAATAACTGCTAAAGATAATACCGTAGCTGAAGATTTTACTATTAGTGTGTCTAAAGGCTTAATTCCGACAAAGCCAACCACAAAGTATATTTTCCATTGCTTTAATCAAGATTATGTTGAAGAAAATATAAGAACACTTAGCTATGAAAAGGATAGCAATATTGTTGGTTTCATTTTAGGCAAAGCCAATATTGACGTGAGCAAAGAGAAAGAAGTCCGTTTTAAGAAAAGTGTTGAAAAAGAAAAATTAGTTGAAACGATAAAGAAAGATGTCACAAAATACATTTCAGGCAAAATTGGCAATATTCCAAACATCAATAGACTTACTGAATATAAATCTCTAAATGTAGATACAATTATTTCAGAAATTGATTCTCCATTTACTGATGTCACAAAGTCCTATAAAGATTTATTGAATGATTACAACAGAATTAAATCAGTTCCTGAAAATTTGGCAGATATCAAAGAAATTCAATTTTCAGAGACAACAATCGATGAAATTCAAAAAATACAAGACACTTTAAAAACACCGTTCACTTTAGGAAGTTTTGCTGAAGCTTTCAAAGAAAAAATTAAAGCGAAACAAGATTTTATTGAAACTGGTTTGGAATTGCTTTCTGATTCGGCAAATTGTCCCTTTTGTGAACAAACTTTAAATTCAACTGCTACAAATCTAATTGACCAATACACAAAGTTTCTAGCTGATGAAGAAGCAAAGACGGTAAAATTGCTTAATCAGCAAAAAGATTATTTACGAACACTCTTAAAACAATTTATTAACTATTCAAATGAAGTCAATAATAGAATAATCACCTACACGACATATACAACGAAGTATATTCCCTCGTTAGAGAATTCTCAATTGGAATCTTTAGAAACCGACGATTTGAAGGAGCTATTTACAAATCTTGCAAAGGAGATAGATAAAAAAATTAAAAAGATTGACATCTCTATTGTTCTTGATAAAAAGAGTATTAAAGAGATAGAATCAAAAATCAAAAGCCTACAGAGTCTATTAGTTCAAAACAATCAAAAGATAAAAGAGCTAAATAATAAACTAAGCAGTATTGATATTGAGAATAAAGAGGTAAGACGAAATTTATGCAAAGCTGTTTTTAATGATATAGCCAAATTACAAAAAAGCAATGTTGACAATTTGAACATTCTGACTAAAGAACTATTTGACTTAGATAAAGACATACGGGAAAAAGAAGAAAAGCAAAAAGTAAGTAAAAAAAAGAAGGTGGCGGAAAGTGTAAGAAGTGTCCTTAAATATTTCTTTGGTAACAAATATTCTCTAGACCAAAATTCTTTCAGGCTTACGCTAAATGAAAAAATCCTTGATGAAGGTCAAGCAAAAGATGTTCTAAGTGATGGTGAAAAAAATGTAATTGCTTTTGCATATTTTGTTGGAGACATTCATCTTAAAATTGAAAAGGAAGATGATTACAATAATTTATTCTTTATAATTGATGACCCTATTTCAAGTATGGATTTCAACCATGTTTATTCAATTTGCGGCATAATGAGAAATTTAAAGGATATTATCAAGTCAGAAAAGGAAAGATTTATTGTATTGACACACAACATTGATTTCATGAGAGTATTAGCTGGAAATAATATTGTAAGTAAAAGCTTCATTTTAAGGGACGCTAAATTGAAAGAATTCAACAACAACTTAACTGTTCCGTATATAAGTCACCTTCATGATATTTATAAAGTTGCCAACAAGACAGAACTACCTAAGCACACTACAGCAAATTCTATTAGACACATTATCGAAACCCTAAACAAGTTTGAAAATATAGATTCAACTACAGATTTAATTTCAAAATACATCAAGGACAACTTTCCTGACGAAAGCAAAACATATACTTTAATAAATGACCTTTCGCATGGAGGCTGGAGAACAGAACAAGCACCTATTCACGACGATGATTTTATTTTAGTATGTCAATCAATCATTGCAATTATTACAGAAAAATATAAAGGGCAAATTGACTACTGTGTAAAGCTTAACTAGCCCAGCACACACAAGCGGTTTGGCAATATGGCGGGCGAAGAATAAATTCTCGACTTTTTATTTTAAACTATTCAGCTTCAGTCCCGGCTCGACGAATAATACCGGGTAATAGAACAAACAATGAACATTTATATATAAAATTTAGCAACAGTTACGGGCTGACGATTTTCAAATACTACCACATCGCTCATGTTTTAACGTCAAACCATCTATCAACTCATACTACTATCTCTTAATCAACCTAAAAAACTCTTCAAGCGTTAAATCTCTTGCATTGCACATCTTATGCAAGGTATAAAGGCTGATCTTGTACGATGTATTTTTAAAGTCAATGATTTGCCGTATCGTTTTTTCGTCTACGTCATGTTCATCAGCAAAAGAGCGCATAGAGCCCTCCCAATGGGCAATCCATTCTTTATTGATGTAGTTGCATATATCGGCACTAAGATCAAGCATTAAGCAAATAAAAATCTTATAAAAAAATATTTTGCGGATTTTACCCCGCATTTAAACGAAACAATGTATATTTGTTCTGTATAAAATACTTTTGCGATTACTTCAAAATTATTGAAGCATTCGCTTTGAATCTCGCTTTTGAAAACTGGTAATTTTTAACACACGAGATGATAAGCAGAATGCCCATGTTACGGCGTGGGCTCTCTTATTCGTGTGTGGGTATACCAGTACCTCAAAAGCGGTAAGTTGAGCGCCACGCCTTTTTGTGCGGGTGCCAGCCTAAAACTTTTTTGTTATGAACAACGCCGTTGCCACACCTGCACAAAGCACCAACATCCATTTTAACGAAACCCAATGGCTGCAGGCCCTGTTCCTGCTGGCAGATACCCAAAGCTGGCTGCAGCAATTGCAGGAGGGGCTTATCTGGCAACTGCCCGTAAGGCACCGTAAAAAGCTGCCGCGCAAAGGCTCGTACCTAAGCAGCAAAGCCCTGGCACATATTTTAGAGCGCCATTACTACAAAGTGCCGCGCCACCCGCTTACCGGCAAGTTTACCATACCCATACCGCAAATTGTGTCCTGCATAAGAGACGCCTGCCAGCAACCGCCCCAGCCCCTGACCGTACCGGAACGGGCGGGAGTGCCGCACAGCCCTCATCTGCAGCGGGTACTGGATACCGGCATACCGCTCGGCCACGATCCTTCGGGCAATACCGTAACCACCATTACGGTCGTTACCAGCACCGGCGGGGAGATCATCACCGCCTTTCCCGGCGTACTGCCGCCGCAACAAGCCCTGTAAGGTTTTCAAAACCTTACAGGGCTATTTAAGCCTCACTCAAAAGCCGCCCATGCGTTGAGGCATAAAAAGCACAGCGCGGTTACCATTAAAAAAGAAGAGCTCTTTCATAAAAAATACTATTGCAGCCATTATGTTAGCGCCGATGTGTGGAAGGAGTTTCCGCGCTGCCTGTCTGAAAAAGAATACAATGATCCCTACCGGGCATTTCAGCAGTTTTTCAGCTACCAGTCGCTCAATGGCTGGCTGCAGTGCTGGGAGCAGGTAGTGGAGCATGCGTTTTGCAGTGATAGCACTTCCATAGCAGCCCCGCTAACAGTGTGCATCCATTTGATAAAGCTGGTAGAAGCCGCGCACCTGGTGGATGTAAGGGAGGTAACACATGTGGGTGAATGTGTAAAGAATGGCAGGCAGTTATCAGCTACTTAAAAAGTATTACAATAAAAGAAAGTTGATGAGGGAATTGAGATTCCGTTTCCTATAGGTACGGTAGCATAATGACCGTGTGGTTCAAAAATTACAAACACTTCGCCGTCATTTCGATCCCGCCCTCAGGGTGTAATGAATTAAAAGCAGCTTGCGGCGGGAGAGAAATCTGCCCGGCAGTAGTGCAACAGTTGAACATTAGTACCAAAGCCCGACAGATATCTCACTCGCGGAAAAGCGATTATACTACAATCCCCGTGTTGCTCGGTCGATATAACGGCACACGCATCGTCATTTCGATACCGCCACCGGGGTGTAATGAATTAAAAGCATCTTGCGGCGGGAGAGAAATCTGCCCGGCAATAGTGCAAAAGTTGAGCATTATTACCCAAGCCCAACAGATATCTCCATCGCGGAAAAGCGATTATACTACAATCTCCGTGTTGCTCGTTCGATATGACGGCACGCGCATCGTCATTTCGATCCCGCCCCCGGGTTGTAATGAATTAAAGGTATATTGCGGCGGGAGAGAAATCTGCCCGGCAGTAGTGCAACAGTTGAACATTAGTGCCAAAGCCTGACAGATATCTCCCTCGCGGAAAAGCGATTATACTACAATCCCCGTGTTGCTCGTTCGATATGACGGCACACGCATCGTTATTTCGATCCCACCCTCAGGCTGTATTGAATTAAATGCATATTACGTGGGAGAGAAATCTGTTGAGTTTAATTTGCAAAAAATCTTCAAGAACTATGCTACCACTCTTTTATTTCTTCCCATAAATCTTCCCAGTTGGGGTTTTGAGAATGAATCAATTTTTCTTTTTTCTCTCTTCTCCATTTTTTAATTTCTTTTTCGCGTATAATAGCTTCTTCTATTGAGGAGAGGTTCTCATAATAAACAAGGTATTCAAGATTGTAATGATCGGTGAAGCTGTTTTTGAAAATATGCTGTTTGTGTTGTTGTACACGTGCAATAAGATCGCTGGTAACTCCGATGTATAATGTCGTTTTGTTTTTGTTAGTCATTATGTAAATACAGCCGCCTTTTTGCATAGCGTAAAAGTACAAATCGTAATCGTCATTGAACTGTCATCCTTTGGGCTTTAGAATATATGTTGAACTGTGGTACAAAATCCGGTAGATTTACCTCCGGTGAGAAAAGTTCTCCCTCGCGGAAGTTGCACTAAACTATAGTGCTCATGTTGGCTCGGTCGAAATGACGGAACCAGCAAACATCAGAAAATATATTTCGTCAATGCAGATATACCACTTTCGGTGTTCTTCATGGTAATTCACTCACTCACTCAAATTTACCCTGATAGTGGTTGGTGAGACACGAATCACGGTAGCGGAGAACCAGGGCGGAAACATTCAAGACAATAAGTCGAATTTCCTAAACGCCCTTACACAATGCCCAACAGAACCCTGAACCCTAAAGTGTGCGACGCAACAGACGTCGATAGTAGCAACACAGCCCGTCCCATAAAAATCCCCTTCTTCTCCACATTTATTCCCGAGAGCTGCTAAACCTATAAGGTTTGCCGGGCTGAATTGCTGCGCTGCAAAACTTATAGGTTTTATAAACTATCCAGGCATCCCAACAATCTCAAAATCCCAGTCCGTTTTCGTAGTTTTGCGCCTTCCTATACTTATACAACTATACATGGAAACAACAGTTGAAACCGCCGAAAAGCTGGGACTTCGTCCTGATGAGTTCGGGATGATAAAAAAGATATTGGGCCGCACACCGAATTTTACGGAGCTGAGCGCTTATTCCGTAATGTGGAGCGAGCATTGCAGCTATAAAAATTCTATTAAGTGGCTGAAAACGCTTCCCCGCGAGGGCGCGAAGCTGCTGGTGAAAGCCGGCGAGGAAAACGCGGGGCTTGCCGATATCGGCGACGGCTGGGGCGTGGTGTTTAAAATTGAAAGCCATAACCACCCATCTGCCATTGAGCCTTTCCAGGGTGCGGCAACCGGCGTGGGGGGTATTCACCGCGATATTTTTACGATGGGCGCACGCCCGATAGCGGCGCTGAATTCGCTGCGCTTCGGCAACCTCAGCGAAGAGAAAACGCAGCACCTGATGAATGGTATTGTGCATGGCATTGGTCATTACGGCAACTGCTTTGGCGTGCCTACCGTGGGCGGCGAAATTTATTTTGAAGACTGCTATCATACCAACCCGCTGGTGAACGCGATGAGCGTGGGCGTGGTGAAAGCCGGGCAAACGGTGAGCGCTACTGCCGAAGGCAAAGGCAACCCGGTGTTTATTGTGGGTTCGGCAACGGGTAAGGATGGTATGGGCGGCGCGGCATTTGCGTCGGCGGATATTACGGAAAGCAGCGTGGAAGACCTGCCTGCGGTGCAGGTGGGCGACCCCTTCCAGGAGAAAAAATTACTGGAAGCCTGCCTCGAACTGATACCGAAAGGCGCATTGGTGGGCATGCAGGATATGGGCGCCGCGGGCATTATATGTTCTACCGCGGAAACCAGCGCCAAGGGCGGCGTGGGTATGCGCATTGACTTAGATAAGGTGCCGATGCGCCAGCAAAATATGAAAGCATGGGAATTATTATTGAGCGAAAGCCAGGAGCGGATGTTGATGATCGTGAAAAAGGGTCGCGAAAAAGAAGTGCTGGAAGTGTTTGAAAAATGGGATCTGCCCTGCTCGCAGATCGGCGAAGTAACGGATGGCGGCATGCTGCAATTTTATATGCACGGTGAGCTGGAAGCGGAAGTACCTGCAGAGAGCTTGGTATTAGGCGGCGGCGCACCGGTGTATGAAAGGGAATACAGGGAGCCGAAATATTTTGCGGAGATCAAAAAGTTTGACCCGGCAAGCATACCTGTGCCAAAGGATCTGAAAGCGGTGGCGGAGAAACTAATCACTATCCCGAATATAGCGTCCAAGCGTTGGATATACACACAATACGACAGCATGGTGGGCACGGGCAATACATCAACCAATGCCCCCAGCGATGCGCAGATAGTGAAAGTGAAGGGCACGAAAAAAGGGCTGGCGGTTACGGTTGACTGTAACAGTCGTTATGTATTTGCCGATCCGTTTGTGGGTTGTATGATAGCAGTGAGCGAAGCGGCAAGGAATATTGTTGTGAGCGGTGGTGTTCCGCTGGGCGTGACCAACTGCCTGAACTTCGGCAATCCTTATGACCCGGAAGTGTATTACCAGTTTGTATATGCTATTAAGGGCATGGGCGAGGCTTGTAAGAAATTTGATACGCCGGTTACGGGTGGTAATGTGAGCTTTTATAACCAGCATCCGGGTGGTGCGGTATATCCTACGCCTACTATCGGCATGGTGGGTTTGCTGGAAGATATTGACGGGAAAATGACGCTTGATTTCAAGCAGGCGGGTGATGCTATATATTTATTGGGTGAAGTGAATGATGATATCAATTCATCAGAATATATACATAAGCTGCACAAGGTGGAATATTCTCCTGTGCCGCATTTTGACCTGGAAGAGGAATATCGTTTACAGCAGACCGTTAGTAAGCTGATCGGCAGCAAAGCGATTGCTTCCGCGCATGACCTGAGCGAGGGTGGTTTGTTTGTTACGCTTTGTGAAAGCGGGTTTAATAATGATGTAGGATTTAAAGCTACTACTTCTGCTAAGGTTAGGCCGGATGCTTTCTGGTTCGGCGAATCGCAAAGTCGTGTAGCGGTAAGCGTGAGTGCGGATAATATTGCGGCTTTTGAAAAGATAGTGAAGGAAAGCGGCGTGCCGTTTGTTAAAGTAGGTACAGTAACCGATGGCGATATTGTGGTGGATGGTGCATCGTGGGGCGATGTTGCAGATTGGAAGGAGAGATATGATACGGCTATTGAAAAATACATGCAACGTGAAGAGCAGTATATATAGATAAATTTTGAATAGCGCTGCCCTTAAGGGCAGCGCCAAATGTGATTTGCAAAAATATAAATTGCCCCGCCCTTAAGGGCGGGGCAATTCAATCAAAGATCATGGCTAAATATTATATACCCGGAGTTACTACAGCTATAACAGTATTGCTTTTTGCGTGCAATGGTAATGCTGATAAGACCAACAATCAACCCGGTAAAACGGCTGAACTGATACTATTGGAAAAGCAGGTAGTGGCTCGTCCGGATTCTGTGGGACTACGCTACCAGTTGATGAACGAACTGCTGAAAAACAATTTATATGCTGAAGCGATAGCACAGAATGATACTTTACTAAAGGAAGATAGCGCCAACGCTGTTTTCTGGTACAGGCGCGGCGCTATCCAGTTGCAGCAGGGCGATACCAATACGGCTATAGCTTCCATGCAGGCTGCCGTACAAAAAGAGCCGATGTTCATGGAGCCGCTGCTGGATATTGCTTCGGTATATGCGGCGCGGTCTGACAGTAATGCGATCACTGCTACGAATAAAGTAATTCAACTTACGCCTGACCCTAAATTAAAATCCGAGGCGAGATTTATACAGGGTTTATACTACTCTAATATTAATGACAAGGCTAAAGCGCTTGCAAGCTTTGATGAGTGTATAAAGAATGATTATACCTTTTTGGATGCGTATGTGGAGAAAGGATTGTTGTTGTATGATTCAAAAGACTATAAAGCTGCATTGGCTGTGTTTGAGCAGTCCATACAGGTGAGCAATACTTTTGCCGAGGGTTATTATAATGCGGGCAGGTGCGAGGAGGCGTTGGGGAATAAGGAAGAAGCGAAATTGTATTATGAAAAGGCATACGGACTGGATAAAAGCCTGAAAAAGCCGGAGTGAGCGTCCTTCACAGGTCTTCCGAAAGGGCAATACCCTTTAGTCAGTAATCAAATTATCCTTCCCCATCTTTTCTCATCAATGCGCCAAACATTGTATCCGCTCTCTCATTATAACCTTTAATAACATGCATCTCTATTAATTGAAGATTGAATTTTTCTCTTATCATTTCCACAATTGCTTCATTCTCCTTTTTAAAAACAGAACAGGTAATATATAAAAGATAGCCGCCGGGTTTTATAAAAGGTATAACATTCGATGTGATTTTCTTTTGCAGATCAGTATAGTGAGCAAGTTTATTTTCTTCCCAGAAATATAACTGCTCCGGCGTTCTGCTCCATGTGCCGGAACCTGAGCATGGCGCATCACAGATCAAGAGATCATAGCCTGACGGATCAGCAGGAATATTGCGCTGTGCAAGATCAGCAACAAAAGATTTATACCTGCTTATACCGGCTCTTCTGAATCTTGATTGCAGGTTTACTAATATTGATTGTCTTATATCAGACACCGTTAAATCTACATTGGTCAGGTAATCTTTTGCGAGTATTGATTTACCGCCGCTTGCCGCACAGCAATCCCATATTGTAACGAGACGATTGTAATTATCTTTAACCGGTTTTAGAAATTCACTTACACGCTGAGAACTATAATCCTGTACAACCACTTCTTCATCTGGCGAAACTATAGTATCAATCTTTGTAAGATTAGGTAAAGCCAAAGCGCCTTCATCCTTCACAGAAAAGCTGATATGGGCGTCTGCTATTTTTTTTATTATATTGGATTGATGACCAGGCCGGATGCGGAGGAATAGATCCGGCTGTATAAAAAACGACCGGCAGAATTGATGATAGTCGATATCATTGCTCAGCATTTCCCACCATGGAAAAACATTATTGATCTCAATTGGTAAACCGGCATCTTGTAAAAGAATACATTTTTCTTCTACCGGTAAATGAACTTTATCATTCCAGTCAGGCGCAAGCGCTTCCAGTATTTGATCCGGCTTGTCAGTACAAACAAGCAAACCCGCTAGCATATATTGCTTCAGCAATTCATCATTGCCGTTTAGCGAAAACCTATCAATGATCTTGCCAAGCCGGAAATAACAGTAACAGATATGCGCTATTTGTTTCCTGTCTTTTGAGCCATATTTTTTGTTCGCTGAAAAAAATGATTTCAGGAATACAGACAGTGGCAGATCACCACTATAAGTTTTTATAATGCCTGCGGCTGTATTAAGATATGAATGGAATTTGCTCACCGAATAAAAGTGAGGTTATATAATGCTATTGATAATAATAGGAAATATTAATTTTCTCATTTGTCAGCAAATCTGTTTCAACCGCTTTAACGGGTTTTGAGTTGTTGTCAAATTCATATGAATATGAAATTCTTTGCGGAATATCGGGATTATCCATCCCAAGTAAGTTACTGGGTGAACTGAATCCATATGATATAAACCCTTCCAGAGCGCCTCCATCTATACCAAGATCCAGTGCTGAAAATTTATTGCCATAAGTAAAGGTTAATACCTGCGGTGGATCATCAGTGTCAATATGATCTTTAAAAGTAATACTCATTTCAGCGATATTATTTTTTGTATCATAAGTATATACAGTCTTTTGTAATTCAAAAAGCTGATTTCCATTGAGCTCATCCTTTCTCCATACAACCACTGTTGATATCCTGTCTTTATTATCATAACTATATACAATACTATCTTTTACAGGAGGATCAGGGAAGTTAGGTATCTCCCGTGTGGAATAAATATAATGAGTACCATTATAGTGAAGTTTATATACTATGCTGTCATCATAATCCACCCTGTTATTGAAACGAACACTTTCAGCGCGTACATACCTGTCTAACATGCCGGAACTATTCCTGTAATACCTTGTTTCCGATTCGCTATATTGCTCATCAACCAGTCCAACAGTAGTAGTGAATATGGTTTTTATTTTTTTATTGGAATCGTAGGTAAAAGTATATATCGTTGAATCCTGTGCCCCTCCCCTTTTCCCAACAGCCCTTACCAGCAGCCCGGTTGCAGGAGTTCCTGTTGAATCACCAGGGTTCTGCACTTTCTGTTCAAAAGATTTTTCTTTGCTGCAGGAGCAAACAACAAAAAACAGGATAATTATTGTGCATATAGGAAAGCTGCGCATAATTAGTGTTAAATAATTAGTGTTTTTATTGATAGTAGAAATAAGTGATTGCTTTCTCCTGTACATCGATATAAGTTGCTATAGCCTTGACTGGATAGTTATCTGCATCATACATATAAGCCATAGCAACATCGTTTATACCCCTGGTAGTCGATTTTATACAATTATTGGAAGAAGGGATTCCAACAGACAGGATGCCCATCAAAAGGGCATCATTTCCAAATTTTACAAAAGGATTTATTTTATCATCATATTCTAAAAGAGATTCCACGAGGGGGTCGCCGCTATTATCAAAATTTTCATTAAATGCAAGCTTGCTGATATTTCCATTTAAATCATACGTATAATCAAAACGCTGTCCTTCAAAAGCAGTATTTGTTGAGATATCCTCCCGAAATCTTTGATAACGCACAATACGGTCTTTACCATCATAAGTATATGTAGCGCTATCGCGTATACGATCATCCTGCCCGGGGTAAATCGGCACAAGATTAATGGTTTCTATACAATGGGTATAATGTTTTGACACCGGATCATAAAATAATTCCAGTACCGAACTGTCAATCCTCGTAAATAATCCTCCTTCATAATACCTGTCTATAACCGCTATCCGTTTTATTATTCCGCCTGCATCCCTGTAAAAAATATGTTCTGAATTATTATAAAAAGTGTTTTGGATTTCTGGCCCGAAGGACTCAGATTTCAGTCCAATAATTCTTTTGTTTTGATCATAAGTATACGTATCAACAGAAGAATCCTGTGGAAAGCTTTCCTCATAGGTAACCAATCGTACTAGAAGTTTATCCTTAGGGGTAGATGTGGTATCTGAAACAGGTGGATCAACTACAGGGTCATCGTCCTGTTCCCTTGATATTTCTTTGGTGCATGAAAAGTTGAGAAAAATCATTGCCAACACTATAAATAAGCCATTTATTTTCATACTGATCTTTTATTCCTGAATTTACTTTGAATATCCTTTTTATCAGCAACCGGCTATTGATAGTAAAACGTATAGCTGGTCTTTTGATTAGAAGGTCTTACAATAACTTCGCCGGTAACAGGTTTATCGCCCGGGCCAAACGTAAGATTGGTTAATATACTTACATCCTGTCCATAACCTGTTTGATCTATTACATCAAGCTGCTTCAAATTTTTGTTGAGCTGGTTAGGTATACCCACCAGCCAATAGTTTTGCGAAGGTGTTACTGAATGCCATAAATAATCCGGCTCATCTCCGTAAGTATATTTCAGTGTTGCAGTAAACAGGATTGAGCCGTTATAGGAAGAATAAATATCTCTTTTTATTACATTTCCGCTACTATCGTATTCAAATTCATTACGCTCGGTTAGAATGTTGTATATAGCCAGATCGGGGATTGATGTAAATGTTTCATTGCTCATCATTTTTGTACCGTCAAAGCTATAAGTGGTACTATCTATATTTAAGTATCCCAGGTTTGTTGACGTAACACTATAATCATACTCCAACCCTACCGGGTCAGGATAATGTATGGCTGTTCTGATGGTATCATAAACTATCCCGGACTGTGTGAGCTGCTGTTTAACGTTTATAATCCTGCTGGTAAAATCTCTTGTGAAGTTGAGATATTCATAATAAGTTTCACCTGCCGTAGTTCCATCAGTAACTACTGTTTCCAGCCGACTGAGGTTATCGTAATAATAAAATGTAATCAGCGTATCACCATTAGTAACTGCCACGGCACGCCTGAGTAACCCAGCCACATCATTACGGCCGTTTTCAACACTCAACTCCTTTTGACAGGACGCAAAGCATACCACTAACATTATTATAATTACAAGTCTCATATTGCGGGCAGGAACAGATTGTATTTACGATTATACTTCCAGCAAAGTTTTTACAGGGTCTTTACCAAACAATAATAATTCAGGATTTTCAAGCAATTCTTTTACTCTTACCAAAAAGCTCACAGACTCTCTTCCGTCAATAATTCTGTGATCGTAGCTTAGGGCTATATACATCATTGGTCTTATTACTACCTGTCCGTTAATAGCCATCGGTCTGTCCTGTATTTTATGCATACCGAGTATAGCGCTCTGTGGCAGGTTAATAATAGGAGTGCTCATCAAAGAACCAAACACCCCGCCATTGGTAATGGTAAAAGTGCCGCCCTGTAATTCTTCCATCGTTAACTTGTTATCACGGGCTTTGGTAGCCAGTTCAACCACTTTCTTTTCAATATCAGCCATGCTAAGGCTTTCTACATTTCGTATAACCGGCACTGTTAGTCCACGTGGTGTGCTTACCGCTATGCTGATATCCGCATAATCATGATACACTAATTCTTCGCCATCTATATAAGCATTTACTGCCGGCCATTCTGCCAATGCTATTGCACAGGCTTTCCCAAAAAAGCTCATAAAGCCTAAGCCAACGCCATGCACTTCCTTGAATTTGTCTTTGTAGATCTTTCTTATCTCCATCACCCTTGTCATATCCACCTCATTAAAAGTGGTGAGCATGGCAGTAGTGTTTTTTGATTCGACCAAACGCCTGCTGATGGTTTTGCGCAGGCTGGTCATTTTTTCTTTTCGCACATTTCTGCCAAAAAGCTCCTGTCCGTTAAAAGGCTTTTTACCCGGGTTTGCCAGCGCGGCCAATACATCCCCCTTTACAATTCTGCCTGCTGTGCCGCTTGCGGTAATACTTTTAGGATCGATCTTTTTATCGGCAATAATTGCAGCGGCAACAGGAGTTGCTTTAACATCCTGGGTTGCAGGTTGCGTTGCAGCGGGCTGTTGCTGTGGTTTTGCTTCGGCTTTTGGTTGTTCTGCTTTTACCTGGTCAGGCACTGCCACATCAGTATCAATAGAAGCAATACTTTCTTTTATTTTTACAACATCGCCTTCTTTTGCTTTTATGCTGAGCTTACCGGATTCTTCAGCGTTTAATTCAAATGTAGCTTTCTCGCTTTCCAGTTCTGCAATCACCTCATCACGCTTTACGAGGTCCCCATCTTTCTTTAACCACTTTAATAAAGTAACCTCACTGATCGATTCTCCTACAGTTGGCACTTTTACATCCAGCACGCCTTTACCCACCGCTTTTGCTGCAGTTTGCACGGTGGTAGCTGCAGGCTCTTCTTTCGCCACTTCTGCCGCGGGTGCTTTAGTTGCTACCTGCCCGTTGCCGGAAGGCTTTGCTGCAGATTCATCAATTTTAGCTAATACAGCGCCTATAGCAAGCGTGTCTCCTTCGTTAGCTGCTGTTGTAAGTATACCCGCCTTTTCCGCATTTACTTCAAAAGTGGCTTTTTCGCTTTCCAGTTCAGCAATAACTTCATCTCTTTCTACATACTCTCCATTCTTTTTAACCCATTTTAACAGTGTTACTTCACTTATTGATTCTCCTACTGTCGGAACCTTTATATCAATCATGTTATAGTCAGTTTATACTAATGTATTCTTTATTCTGCTTAAAGTTATATAGAAAACGCGGTTTCGATAATTTCACTCTGTTCCTGAGCATGTATTTTAGCAAAGCCAGATGCCGGGGCAGCGCTGCTTTCTCTGCTGATCACCCCATAATTTATCTCAGGCAGTCCTAATTGTCTTAAACCACCATTCAGGTTCATTTGTAAAAAGGACGCGGCACCCATGTTTAAGGGCTCTTCCTGCACCCAATACCATATTGCCTTACCATATTTACTGTATAAAGCAGATAAAGGTTTGTATGGAAGCGGATATAATTGTTCTACACGCACCAGGGCCACATCCTTACGGTTGTCTTTCTGCTGCTTTTCTGCCAGATCAAAATAAATTTTTCCTGAACAGAAGAGCACTTTCTTTACATCAGCAGGATTAGCCACAAATGCATCATCAATCACTTCCCTGAACCTGCCGGAGGTGAATTCTTCAGCAGGCGAATAACTACCCGAATGACGAAGATTTGCTTTTGGTGAAAAATTGATCAGTGGCTTCCTGAATGGCCATGCCAGTTGCCTGCGCAATGCATGGAAAAAGTTAGACGCCGTGGTAATATTCGTAACTACTGCGTTCAGCTCAGCGCACATTTGAAGAAAGCGTTCCATTCTGCCGGAACTGTGTTCAGGCCCCTGTCCTTCATATCCGTGCGGCAATAACATTACCAGCCCGTTCATCCTGTTCCATTTTTCCTCGCCAGCCATAATAAACTGGTCAATCATAGGCTGGGCAACATTACAAAAATCACCAAACTGTGCCTCCCAGACTACAAGCGCATTAGGGTTGGCAAGCCCAAACCCATATTCAAAACCAAGCACGCCATATTCGCTCAAAAAGGAATTGAATATTCTGTATCTGCCGGTTGCACCGGGAATACGGCTCAACCTGTTGTATGGCTCATCTGTATTCTCATCACGAAGCACGGCATGACGATGGGAGAAAGTTCCCCTGCACACATCCTGCCCGCTCATACGCACATCTTTGCCATCCAGCAATATACTGCCATACCCCATCAATTCACCGGTAGCCCAATCCAGCTTATTTTCTGTTTCAAATAATTTAACCTTATCCTGGATGATTTTTTCAACCTTACGAAGCGGTGTAAATTTTTCCGGCCACTTCATCATGGCGTCAAATATATCTTTAAAATTTTCTTTGCTGATACCGGTTTCAGGAGATTGATCAAAGTCTGCATCGGTAGCCTTGCGCAATTGCTTCCACCATTGATCCGGCTGCGTATAGGTATAAGGCAAGGGATTTTGCTTTACCTCATCTAACCTGTCCTGCAGATCATCCCAAAACTTTTTTTCCATTTGCTTGGCCAGGCTTTGTGCTTCCGGCTCGCCATGTTCAAGTAAATACTTCACATATACTTCCCTCGGGTTAGGATGCTTATCAATAAGCGCGTATAAAGTAGGTTGGGTAAACTTAGGATCATCGCCTTCATTATGACCATGCTTCCTGTAGCACACCATATCAATAAACACATCTGACTGAAACTCCTTCCGGTAACGGGCTGCTATTTCCGCGCATTTCACCACAGCTTCCGGGTCATCACCATTTACGTGCATAACCGGCGCCTGCACCATTGCTGCCAGCGAAGTACAATAATCCGAACTTCTTGCATCATCAAAATCAGTAGTAAAACCAATCTGGTTATTGATCACAAAATGTATTGTTCCGCCGGTATAATAACCGCCCAGTTTACACATCTGCAGCACTTCATACACAATACCCTGACCCGCTATGGATGCATCACCATGTATCAGTATCGGTAATACTTTCTCATAATTGGCCTCGTGCAACACGTTTGCTCTGCCTCGTGCAAAACCTACTACCACGGGATCTACCGCTTCAAGATGCGAGGGGTTAGGCATTAGTTTCAGGAACATCGGTTTGCCCGAAGGTGTTTGCACTTCGCTGCCAAAACCAAGATGATATTTAACATCGCCGCTGCCCATCGTCTGATCAACCTTGCCGGTACCCTCAAACTCGCTGAATATCTGGTTATATGTTTTTCCCATAATATTTGCCAGTATATTCAGCCTTCCGCGGTGGGCCATTCCTATCACCACTTCCTGTACATCAAATTCGGCTGCTTTGTTTATAATGGCATCCAGGGCTGCAATGGTGGTTTCACCGCCTTCAAGCGAAAATCTCTTTTGACCGATGTATTTTGTGTGAAGGAATTTTTCAAACATTACGCCCTGGTTAAGCTTTTCGAGTATTCGCTCTTTTTGTTTAAGCTCAAGCGGCCTGGTAAAGTTCTTTTCCATTTCAGTAGTCAGCCAGTCTACTTTTTTCTGATCACTGATATATTTAAATTCAATACCCACCTTACCCGCATAACATGCTTTTAAATGGGCAAGAATTTTCCTTAAAGTAGTGGTTCCTAAGCCGATAAGATTACCGGCAAAGAAATTTTTATCCATATCATCTTCGGTAAATCCGAAAAAGGCCAGATTGAGGTTTGCGCCCCTGTCTTTGCGCACCCTGATGGGGTTGGTATCTGCTATAAGATGACCTTTATTCCTGTATCCCAGGATAAGCCTGTAAGCACCCAGTTCCTTTTTCCAGTCTACCCCATCGGTAGTGGTATAAGTGGCGCCGGCGGCAGTTTTAGCAGATGAGCCGTTTACAGCAGGTTTTACATTGGCAACGGCAAAATCAAAACCTTCAAAAAATCTTTTAAAATCGGGATCTACACTATCCGGGTTTTTCACAAAATCTTTATACATGTTTTCTATGTATGCCGGATCGGAGTTGGTTATATACGAAAAATCCTTCATTGGGCTAACTTTTGAAAAGAGGCACAAACCTACGAGATTTTGACGAAATGGCTTGTAAAACAGCTATCAAAAGCAGGCAGTTATGCATTATTTTTTAAAATTTAAAACATTGTTATAACGATCGCTTTTCTCAATAATTTTCAGGCGGGTATAAAAACTGCAGAATATCAGTAATAATGGTGTTTTGCAGTATTTTGTTTTATAAAATTTGGAATATATTGTTTCTCCACTTACCTTTGCCGTCCTAAAAAAATAAGTATGGCTAATCATAAAGCTACGAAAAAGGATGTGCGCCAGGCGGCAAAACGCAGAGACAGGAACCGTTATTACGGTAAAACTACCCGTAATGCCATCCGTGATCTGAAGGCTATAACCGAAAAAAGCGGAGCGACAAAAGAACTTCCTTCTGTAGCAAGCATGATTGACAAGCTGGCAAAGCGTGGCGTTATTCACAAGAATAAAGCGGCTAATATTAAGAGCAAGCTTGCTAAAAAAGTGAACACACTTGCATAAATAATCATAAAAAAGTATTGCAATGCATTCCTATGACCGGAATGCATTTTTTTTGCCCATACCTTTCGTTTTAAATCAATCTGCCAATGCTGAAAATCAAACGGGCATGCTTATCATGCTTTTTTTTATCCGGAATGCTTACAGTTTCAGGACAGAATATTTTCAAAGGCTATGAAAATCTTTTTACTGAGCCAACGCAATACACCGTATTCCATACTACCGATGCCATAACCATTGATGGCAGAGCCATTGAGAAAACCTGGGAGGCAATACCATGGACTGCTGATTTTGTTGATATTGAGGGATCCCGGAAACCGCTGCCTGCATTACAAACCCGCATGAAGATGTTGCGTGATGAAAATAACCTGTACATTTTTGCTGAGCTTGAGGAACCGCATGTATGGGCCACGCTTACAAAACACGATGCGGTCATTTTTCATGATAATGACTTTGAATTATTTATAGATCCGGACGGAGATACGCATAATTATTTTGAAATAGAGATCAATGCGCTTAATACCATATTTGATTTGTTTTTATCAAAGCCTTACAGAAACGGCGGTGCATTACTTACTACCTGGAATACCGAAAATTTAAAAACCGCTGTTCAGATAAACGGTACATTGAATAACCCGGCTGATACGGACAAGGGCTGGACAATTGAAATGGCAATTCCGTTTGCCGCTTTACGCATTGGTTCACATTTTCATACATCTCCACCTGCCAATACTTTATGGCGTGTAAATTTTTCAAGAGTGCAGTGGGATACGGAAATTGTGAATGGAAAATATAAAAAGAAAACAAATGCTTCCGGCAAACCATTGCCTGAACATAACTGGGTTTGGTCGCCGCAGGGGCTTATCAATATGCATTACCCTGAGAGATGGGGGTATATAAGATTTGCCGGGAAAGATGAAAAGCCGGGAAATGTTCCTTTCTTTTTACCGGAAGAAGAAACCATGAAAAAATATTTATGGTTGTTGTATTATAAGCAAAAAGAATATCAACGCAGCAATAAGGCCTATGCAAAAACGCTATCGGCACTAAATATTCCGGCGCTTATTACTACCAGGGCAGAAAATAAATATATCTTTAAGCTTGAAGCCAATACTACACAATTTACAGGCACAATTATTCACAACGATAAAGGAAACTGGGCAATAGATCATAATGGTAAAATCATAAAAAAATGAATAAACGGAATTTTATAAAAACATCTTTGCTTGCAGGCGCTTCAACACTTGCCTCTCCACTGGTTTCTAAAAGCAGTCAATCTTCCGTAAACTATAAAAAGAATAAAATAAAACATTGGGTGTGGATCAACCCCAATCCTAACGACCAGGAAGAAACACTGCAACAATTATACAGCGCTTATTATGACGCAGGCATCAAAGGCATTTTTTTTGAAGCAGACAGTGAAAAACATTACCGCATCGCTAAAAGCAAAAAACTTGAAGCGCATCGCTGGATGTGGACAATGAACAGGGGAGAAAAAGAACTGCTCGCTGCGCATCCTGAATGGTATGCCAAAAACAGGAAAGGTGAATCATGCGCGGATAAGCCTCCGTATGTTGGCTACTATCGCTGGCTTTGTCCTTCCAGGGAAGAGGTAAGGGATTATATTGACGCACAGGTAAAAGAAATTTTACAGAAGGATTATGTTGATGGCATTCACCTGGATTATGTTCGTTATTGCGACGTAATTCTTCCTATAAATCTTTGGAAGAATTATAATATTGAACAAACCAAAGAATTGCCTGAATACGATTTTTGCTATTGCGATGTTTGTATAGAAAAATTCAAAGCGTTAAAAGGTTTTGATCTTCGCCAGTTGCAATATCCCGAACAAAACCTTTCGTGGAGAAAATTCAGGTATGATAATATAACTGCAGTAGTAAACCGGCTGTCAGATACAGCACATCAATTTAAAAAGAAAATTACCGCTGCAGTATTTCCAACACCGGAAATAGCAAAACGCAATGTGCGGCAGGATTGGGTAAACTGGAATCTTGATGGCGTATGTCCAATGATATATCATGGATTTTATAAGGAAGATGTGAGCTGGATAGGTGATGCTGTTGCAGAAGGCGTTAAAGCACTGCATGACAGTTTTCCTTTATATGCTGGTATATTTATTCCTGATTTTAACAGCGATGAAGAAATAGCCGGTGGTATACAATACGCATTACAGAACGGAGCAGCCGGTGTTTCCTTCTTTGGAAAAGTTGATGACCGTATATTGAATATATTAAGATCAGTAAAGGCATAAACATAAAAGGGTGGCATCTTCACCACCCTCCTGTTGTTGTTACCATACACCTCCTTATACCAATATATTTTAAGGGGTTGGCGCCGGTGGCACATCTTTTACTGCTACAGGCCAAACTTTTGGAGCAGGAAAGCTTACGCCTTTATTATTTCCACGCTCCATTTCGTCATCACCAAAATAATATAATGGCCAACCTTTGTAAGTAAGTTGCTTTTTACCGAATACAGTGATAGCACCAAATAATGTTTTATCTAAAGTTGAAGGAACAACAACCTTATCAGTTTCATAAATCGGCCAAACAGCATTATTAGAAAAATCAGGGTTGGTGAATTTGTTGAGATTGGCGCTGTCTTTTGCAAAAGTGTATAATGTTATGCCCATAGCATCAGAAAAATATAAAGTCTTTCCTTCTCCTTCTGTATAATCATTTTTATATTTTTTACCGTCATGGCCTACAAGCTGTGCGTTCACAAGCATAATAGAATAATCGGGTTTTGCAACATACCAAACATTATTAAAGCCTTCTCCTTTTATTTCACCAGGGCTTTCTCTTATGTTAGCGCCACTAACAAGCGGCGCATAGTAATATAATGGCCAGGATTTGTACGTTGTTTGTTTGCCGCCGGATGAAGTTGTAATCTCAGCAAAATCTGCTATATCAAGCCCTTCACCCAGGCTCTCCTGCGTTATATCTCCTGCATAATATACAGGCCACAATGCAGCGCAACCGCCTGAACAATTGTTTTGCCCATTATAGTCATTTGAAAAATAATACAACGTATTACCTAAGGTGTCTGTAAGATATGAACCAAGATCAGTGGTGGATGCAAGTAAAATTACCGGTTTCTTTTCCGGCGTTTCATGCTCACTGTCTTTAGTACAAGCCATAAATAAAACGCTTAACAAAACAATATTATAAAACGCTTTTGTATACAATGGCCGATATTGTATTTGTGAATAAAACATACAACAGAGGGTTTTAAATGAATGTATAAGCAATACCAGTAAACAGCGCTGTGGTGGTAATTAATAATACTATAATCCGTGGTATACTCTTCGTAAATGCAAAAGGAAAGGTTGCGCTGTTTAAAAATCTATTTGGCAGTAGTACCATCGCCCGGCATAGCCCTCACTCGCGTAAGAACGTTTATACTGCAATCCCCATGATGCCAGCTTATAATGACATCATTACGTATGAATTGAAATCAGGTTTCCTGCGTTGCCCCGTGTGTATAATGATTTAGCATTACAACAAATACTTTTTATAGAATAGCACACGGAATACACTGATGATACTGATAAACACCGATACATTCCGTAAATATCCGCCATATCCGTTTTATCCGTGTTCCATTCTGCGTATTGGGCATGCCCGAAGTTATTTTTAAATAACCCCTGATATATTTCCTGCCACTAATTCCGGCGAAACAGGATTTGCTACACAAAGAGCCACAAAGCATGCACAAAGTTACACAGAGCGATTTATTATTCTTTGTGGCTCTTTGTGTAGCCTTCGTGTACCTCTGTGAAATAACCAGTGAATAATGCAACCGGTAAGCCGGGAACTTATAAGCTGTAACCGGCATCCTGCTGCATAGCGGCCAACTGTTTGTAGAAAGAAAGCAAATGTCGTCCTTATATTTTTCCTGAATCAGGTTTGGTACTCGAAATGATGCGTACCCGGCAAACGTCATCTCGATCCCGGTTGCAGATTATATCAAATTAAAATGAATATAGCGAAGAGGAACTTTTTTCATCGAACGTACATCTGTCAGGTTATAGTACAAATGTTGAGCGGTAGTACAAAAACATGGCAAATTCACCTTTGGTGAGCATTGGTTGATATTGATTTAATAATTTACCCCTAACTTAACGCTATGAAGCCACTATCAACAGAAATGCGGATGCGATACATACTTATGCTTGCAGGAATAATATTTTTTTACGCAGGGAATGCACAGGATACAACAGACTGCTATTTTGATCAACAGCTTGCGCTTACCAATAAAAAAAATGCCGCTTACGAAGGTAAAATGGTTAACACATCAAAAGGCTGGGAAGTATTTGTATTTTACCCCGGCAAGCAGCTATTGATTCATGGCTATTTTAAAGATAAAAGGTTAAGCGAGAGAGAAGGAGCATACAACATATTTTTTGAGAACGGCAAGCCCAGCCTGAATACTTTTTTCAAAAACAATATGTTAGAAGGTCAATTACTAAAGTGGCACAACAATGGGCAGGTAAGCGACTCCGGCACAATGAAACAAAACCTGAAAACAGGTTTATGGAAAACATGGTATGCAAGTGGTCAGGCAGAATCTGAAGGATGGTTTGCAGATGGCGTGCCGGATAGTGTATGGAACTGGTATCACGAAAACGGGAAGCCCGCAACCATTGAGCTTTACAGGAAAAATAAATTAACCGATCTTACCTGCTTTGATACATCCGGCAATAAAACAGGCAGCAATTGCAGGATAGACGGAGCGCCATGCCCGGAAAACGCTTTAAGCTTCGATCAGTTCATCAGGGATAATTTGTTATACCCGGAAAAAGCAGCGAGAAAAAGAATTGAAGGTGATGTATCATTCGAATTTATTATAACCAAAGAAGGTAAGCTTACCCGCATAAACTTCACCAATGTTGCCAATGAGTTACTACAGGAAGAAGTGGTTCGGTTGCTGAAATCGGTTCCCCAATGGGACCCTGCTGTTTCTCACAACAGGAAGGTTGATTACCTGTATAGTTATACGGTTCCATTCTATTTGGGTGGAGGAGGAAATTTTGATGAGTAGATGATCAACTGTACAATGTCTCCGGCTTCACAAAAAATATGCTCACTCGGAACGCTGTTCTGAAACAACGCCTAAAATAAACCATACAACTGTGAATCTACTTTTTGTATGATATCGCCCAGGTCTTCTTCGTTTTCAGGAAATTTATTTTTGTCAATATTAATAACCAGTAACTGGCCTTCTTTATAACCGTCAATCCATTTGTTATAAAATTCGTTGAGGCGTTTAAGGTAATCGAGGCGGATATTTTCTTCATACTCCCTTCCTCTTTTTTGAATTTGACCGACCAGTGTTGGCACAGAAGCCTGCAGGTAAATTAAAAGATCAGGAGGTTTGACCATTCGTTTTAATGTTTCAAAAAAACGGAAATAGTTTTCAAAATCACGCTTGCTCATCAAACCCATTTCATGCAGGTTGGGAGCGAATATATGCGCGTCTTCATAAATCGTTCTGTCCTGTATAACCGTTTCTTCTCCTTTCTGAATTTCAAGCAACTGGTTCAGCCTGTTGTTCAAAAAATATATCTGGAGGTTAAAGCTCCAGCGCGGCATGTCTTCGTAAAAATCGTAGAGGTAAGGATTATGATCTACATCCTCAAATTGTGGAATCCAGCGGTAATGCTTGCTCAGCATTTCCGTAAGTGTTGTTTTTCCGGCTCCTATATTTCCGGCTATAGCAATGTGTTTGGGTTTTTTAGTTTTCGCCATTACTTTAAAATAAATTCAATTTTGAAAAACGGGATATGGGATCGGATTAATAAGCACGGGTAATGTTCAAGTTAAATAATTTTACGTGCTCAGCGTTTATAAACTTTATTTTTTTTAAAAATATTTTATACCTACTGCTTTCCTGACCAATTCCATGGTATTCTTAGCGCTTTTGCCGGCTTTTGCGGCTCCTTCTTCTAATATCTCTTTAAGGTAGGTTTCATTATTTCTTATTTCGCGTGCCTTTTCACGAACAGGCGTTATAAACCGGATCATATCTTCTGCCAGTTGTTTTTTCATATCTCCATACCTGATATTGCAGTTATTATAATCCAAAAGGAATTTATTATACGCTTCTTCATTACCGGTTAATCTCATAAGCTGAAATATGTTTTCAATATAATCCGGCATAGGTGTATTGGGTTCCTGCGGTCCCTGATCGGTTTTTGCCTTCATCACTTTTTTACGGATCAGCTCATCATCATCAGACAGATACAATGTAGCATTCTGGTTCTCACTCTTGCTCATCTTTCCCGTACCATCCAGGCTTGGCACTTTAACCAGTTCCTCCCCAAAATTAAATGCTACAGGTTCAGGAAATATCTCACCATACCTGTGATTAAATCTCGCCGCAAAATTCCTTGCCATTTCCAGGTGTTGCTCCTGGTCTTTACCAACAGGCACATATAATGCACGATGCAATAATATATCTGCCGCCTGCAATACAGGATAAGTCAGCAGGGCAGCATTTATATTCTGAGGTTGCTGGCGGGCCTTGTCTTTAAATGTAGTTGTTTTCTCCAGTTCACCTTTATATGCAAGCGTATTAAGATAAAAATATAATTCTGATGTTTCATATACATCACTCTGGCAGTACAAGGCAGCTTTATCAGGGTCAAGCCCGCAGGCTATGTATTCAGAAACAACATGTAACACATGCTGGCGTAAAGTTTTTGTATCAGGATGCGTGGTAAGCGAATGCAGGTCTGCTACCATAAAATAACATTCATATTCTTCCTGCATGCGTACATAATTCTTTAACGCGCCAAAATAACTGCCCAGATGTAAAATACCCGTGGGGCGGATGCCACTCATCACTATCGGCTTGTCTGCAACTTTTTCCATAGCGGGCGAAGATACGGCAATAAAATTTTCGGGAAATGGTTAACCTGGCTAAATTCACTTTTTTTACCACTGTATTGCACCCAGGGAACTTAAAGCTTGTTCGAACCAGTTCACACCTGTATTTATTAATTGGCTTATAATGAAGTGCATCACATTTCATTAACTTGCTGACCTGTTTATCATTACTTTGTTATATGAGCCGAAATTATGCCATCATTACTTTTTTAGTTTGCGTTATTACAATCAGCGTTTATAGCCGTAAAACTGTTCCCGCAAAAGAAGTGCCTGCAGATACGATGCAAAAAGTATTTGAAGAAGTAAAAACTCCGTATAAATATGGCGTTGTATTAGCCGCGCCTGACAGCACAAAAATGGCAGACAGCCCTACTGTATTCCGTATGAATGGAAAGTGGTACATGAGCTATATTATCTTTGATGGAAGAGGATATGAAACATGGCTGGCAGAGAGTGACGACCTGCTGCATTGGACAACAAAAGGACGGCTGATGTCTTTTACAGAAAACACCTGGGATGCGAGTCAAAAAGCTGGTTACCCGTCATTGGTAGATATTATATGGAACGGAACTTATGAGCCAATGAAATATGAAAATAAATACTGGATGAGTTATTTAGGTGGTGCAGATAAAGGATATGAAGCAGGCAGGTTAGGCATAGGTATGTCAACTACTGCGGATATCAGTAAGGCTGAAGAAGTGCTGCGATTCCCGGCGCCCGTATTATCGGCAATTGATGATGATGTGAGATGGTACGATAATAAAACCATTTACAAAAGTTCGGTTATACATGATGCGGAAAAGAAAACAGGTTATCCTTTTATAATGTACTATAATGCTGCCGGGGACAGCACGCATGAAGGTCACCAGTTTGAGAGTATTGCAATGGCTGCTTCAAATGATATGAAACAATGGAAGCGTTTGGGAGATAGGCCCCTGATTACCAAAGGAAGGGGAATATGCGGAGACGCACAGATTGTGAAGATGGGAAAATTATACGTAATGTTTTATTTTGGCTATAACTGGTATGATGGAGATCATTCCGCATTTGAGCGCTTTGCTTGTTCATACGATTTAATTAACTGGACACCCTGGGAAGGAGAAAATTTAATACAGCCGTCTGTTGGCTTTGACAAACAATATGCGCATAAACCCTGGGTAATAAAATGGAATGGGGTGGTATATCATTTTTATAATGCCGTTGGAGATAAGGGAAGAGTAATTGCATTGGCAACTTCAAAAGACCTGTCAAGGTAAATTTAGTTACATAAAATATCCAGCCGGCTTTCTTCGGAAAGGGCAGCCGTTTAAAACTACTTGTTGAACATTTGTTTTTCCAGCTTCGCGTCATGCCCGTATACATCATCTCTGAAGTTCAGCTCTCCTTTTGAGTCAACCCAGGCAGTAAAATACCCGATAAATACAGGCACTGTTTTTTTAAGGGTTACATACCTTTCTTTGCCACTTTTCATGGCAGCAGTGATCTTTTCAGATGTCCATGTACTGTCGTCACGTAAAAGAAATTCAGCTAATTTTTTAGGTTCTCCCAGGCGTATACAACCATGACTGAAAGCCCGCTTGCTTTCGCCAAACAAACTTTTTGCAGGGGTATCATGCATGTAGATATTATAATTATTGGGGAATAAAAATTTTACCCTGCCCAGGGAGTTGTTTGCTCCCGGCTTTTGACGTACGTTGGGTAGCCCTCCTGTATTACCGGTAATTTCCATATTATGATTAGCCAGGTAATTTTTATTTTTCTTTATGCCAGGCAGAATTTCGTTTCTCACAATACTTGGCGGTACATTCCAGTAAGGGCTGAACACAACATATTTTAAATCTCCGCTAAATATAACCGTATTGTGTTGTCCGCTGCCCACCACAACATTCATATTAAATTTCAGCCTGCCTTCTTCAAATATATGCAGCTTAAATTCCGGTATATTAACAAGCAGGTAATCGGTTTTAATTTCCTCCGGCACCCAGCGCATTCTTTCAAGATTAATAAGCATTTGTTTTATGCGTTTACCAATTGGCTGATTCATTTCCTGCAGTGTTGCACCTGCAATTATTCCATCAGCTTTTAAGCCATACCGGTATTGAAATTTTTTTACGGCATCAACCAGGGTATCTGTAAACAGGGTTGAAGAGTCTGGCATCGTAAAATCTCCTGTAAGGAAAAGCCTGCGTTTTATATCTGTAATAGCAACTGATGTATCTCCTTTCTGAAATTTCTTCTTCGTTGTTTGTATGGGCTCCCATCCTCCGTTTTTCTCTATAGCATAATATTTGATCAGCGCTTCTTTCAGATGTTTATAATAAGGATTAATAGGCTCATAACTTTTTGTTCTTTCTCCCTTATGCTGAATCAAAGAATCGAGCGTAGCGATCAAATCAATTTTCTTTCTTGGTATATACCATTTCAGATCGTTGGTGTTAAGCCCGTAGCTACCTGTATATTCTTTTGCAGCATACCTGAAAAACTGTCGTGTTAATGTAAGCTCTGCTTTCAGCCTGTTACTGTCGGCTAACGGAATTGCGTGTCCTCCATTTTCTAATGTATCAAATACCTGTTGCAATATTGGGTTCACTAAACTGCTGTCCCGGGTATAGCTTACATATTCATTTTGAAGATTCAGAAAATTGTACACCTGTTCTGCAGGTCCATCATTGGAAAACCATGCATACTGGTAATTCCGTGCATTGTAAAAACTCCTTAAACGGTTGGCTGTTGAATCTCTGATATTGTATCGCTCAATATAATTTTCAAGACTTGTGCTATCAAAAAAGAGTTCTGTAAAAGAGTTACTGACATTAATAGTCGTATCTCTCTGCTCTATTTTACCGGTAATATTTTCTTCTTTTTCATTTTGATTACATGAAAAACATATAATGAGCACAACACTTAAAAAAAATACTTTCACTTGCTGCAGGTTTTGATAAATGTAATAATACCCCGTCTAATCGTCAAGAATATCCGGTCGCCGTTCTTCAGTTCTTTTTATCGCCATATCATGGCGCCAGTCTGCCACTCTTTTAGGATCGCCGCTTAACAAAATATCCGGCACCTTCCAGCCGCGATATTCTGCCGGGCGGGTGTATACCGGCGGCGACAATAAATTATCCTGGAAAGAATCGAACAAAGCTGATGTTTCATCATTTAAAACACCCGGCAACAAACGGCCAATGGCATCTACCAATACTGCTGCCGGCAGTTCACCTCCGCTTAATACATAATCGCCGATAGAAATTTCTTTTGTGATAAAATATTCACGCACTCTTTCATCAATGCCTTTATAATGTCCGCAGATTAATAACAGATTGGCTTTAAGTGAAAGTTGATTGGCGGTATGTTGTGTTAGCCGTTCGCCATCTGGTGTGAGATAAATAATTTCATCATATTTTCTTAATAACGACAGTTCTTCAATCGCTTTTACCAATGGTTCGCACATCATAACCATACCCGCTCCACCACCATACTGGTAATCATCTATCTGTCCATAAGCGTTTACAGCCCATTTTCTGAGTTGATGAATTTCTATCTGCAATAATCCCTTTTCTCTTGCACGTTTCATCATGGAGTGTGCAAAAGGGCTTTCCAGCAATTCAGGTAATACCGTTAAAATATCTATATGCATCGGGCAAAGATAAAGACGGCAGGAGCAAAATAAATCCCCGCCGAATAAGAAAGTATGCTTGTAAAAAGGCCGGCCGGTGGGGTCGGATCAATGCTCCGTTAGGGTACAACGGCTTTCCTGATCGGTCAATCAACTATTGGCCGGCCTTTTTGCAAGTCCTGAACAACTAAGTGAATTTGGGTTTAGGGAACAGAGGTTAGCACGTTAACATATCTCTGGCATGAATAATTACATTTTATCAGACGAGATATGCTAAGAAAAGGATGTATGATCTCTGAAAAAAATCCTGGAATTACTCATTCAGAAAGTCATCAATGTCACGCCGTTCTTTTTTGGTTGGTCGCCCAACTTTGCTTAAGCGTTTCCCTGTATGAAAACTTGCCGCCTGGTATTGCAGCCGTTCTATTTCTTCTTCCGGTGTTATATCAATATAATATTTGATGGCTTCACTGTATTGTACGCGGCTGTGTAATAACCCCGTTACTTTAATCCGCCATTTTTTATGCTCGGTTTTTATTTCATACTCATCGCCAACATGCACATTTTTTGAAGCCTTTGCCTGCTCTCCATCATACTTTACTTTGCCCTTTTCACACGCATCGGCAGCTATACTTCTCGTTTTAAACATTCGTACCGACCATAAGTATTTATCCAGCCTCAGCTTTTCTTTTGGTTCGTTCATATGTGCAAGTTCAATAATTTTCATGAATTTGCCGGAGAAGGATGTCCGTCTTTTCGACCGAGCCAACACGGACATTGTGCTTTAATCACATTTACGCAAGGGAGAACTTTTCTCACCGGAGGTAAATCTGACGGGCATTTGTACTAATGTTCAACTTTTGCACTACTGCCTAACGGATTTCTCTCCCACCGCAAGATACCTTTAGTTCAGGCTTCATGAGGCGGGATCGAAAGGACGGAGGAGGCTGTCGTCCGTCCTTTCGACCGAGCCAACACGGGCATTATCCTTTAATCACTTTTACGCGAGGGAGAAAACTGCGGGGCATTTGTACTAATGCTCAACATATATACTATAGCCCAACGGATTTCTCTCCCGCCGCAACATACCTTTCATTCAAGCTTCGTGAGGCGGGTTCGAAATGACGGGCGAGAGTGTTTGCATTTTGCTATCAGCTTTCAGCAATCGGCCCTCAGTTTTCAGAGATGCACATTTCCCAATTCACCATCTAATGATCAAACCCGAAGCCACTTATCAAAACCTTTCCCTTAATTTCTTTTTCTCTTTTATATTTACTGCTTAAATCAATGCTTATTATGTACCGAACCAAAAACATCCAGGGAACTTTTTTACTGATTATTTTTTCATTTATTTCTTTGACCTGTTTTGCACAGTTCAGGTCGAGAGAAATAAAATGGACAGCCGATGGCAACGGCTTTTACACAGCGGAAAATAACGCTATTCAAAAAAACAATCCGAAAACCGGTCAGCAGGAAGTGCTGGCAACTACCGCCCAACTAACACCTGCCGGCCATAACAAATCACTTAGCGTAGCTGATTTTTCGCTGAGCCCCGACAATAATATTATGCTCTTTTTTACCAATACCGCAAGAGTATGGCGCTATAATACAAGAGGTGATTACTGGATATTGAACAAACGATCTGGTGAGCTGAAGCAAATAGGCAAAGACAAACCCGCACAAACACTGATGTACGCCAAAATATCTCCTGATGGTAAAAAAGTAGCGTATGTAAGCAACCGTAATATTTATGTTGAAGATATTGCAACAGGCAAAACAACAGCGCTTACTACCGATGGTAACAGGCAACTGATCAATGGTACTTTTGATTGGGTGTATGAAGAAGAATTTGGCTGCAGAGACGGGTTTAGATGGAGTAGCGACAGTAAGCAAATTGCATACTGGCAGGTTGATGCAAGACAAACCAGGGATTACTTAATGTTGAATACAACCGACTCGATATATTCTTTTGTTATTCCGGTTGAATATCCTAAAGTAGGCGAACCGCCATCTATTGTTAAAATAGGAATAGTAAGCGCCGAAGGAGGAGCAACAAAATGGATGGATATTCCCGGCGATCCACGCCAGCATTACCTGCCGAGAATGGAATGGCTTGCAGATAACAGCGCTGTAATTGCACAACAACTTAACCGCAAACAAAACGAGAGTAAAATTTTTGTTTGTGATCCTTCAACAGGCGCGGCAACTAATATATATACAGAAAGTGATAAAGCATGGATAGATATTAAATCGCGCTGGAACGATGATGACCCTACCGGTTGGGACTGGATTGATAATGGCAAATCATTTTTATGGGTGAGTGAAAAAGACGGATGGCGTCATATTTACCGGATTACAGCGGATGGTAAAAAAGAAACCTTGCTTACCAAAGGAGATTATGATATTGAAACCATCAGCGCTGTAGACGAAAAGAATAATTATATCTATTTTATTGCGTCTCCCAACAGCGCTATTCAGTGTTACCTGTATCGTACAAAAATGGATGGTAAAGGAAAGCTTGAATTGGTGAGTCCCGAGCATTTAAAAGGCACGCATAGCTACGAAATATCTCCCGGCGCACAGCTTGCCGTACATTCTTTTACCAACCGCAATACACCTTATATATATGAATGGATCAGCTTGCCGGATCATAAGCCATTGCGTAATGAAGAAAGCATTGCTGTGAATATAAAAACACAGGACAGAAAGGACCTGGAATTTTTCACCATCACTACTGAAGATAATGTAACCATGGATGGATGGATAGCCAAACCCGAAAACTTTGATCCTGCAAAAAAATATCCCGTGTTATTGTACGTGTACGGCGAACCGGCAAGTGCAACAGTAATTGATAATTTCTATGCCGGCAGAAACCGTATGTTCCAGGGAGATATGGCTAAGCAGGGATACTTTTACGTGTCGTTTAATAACCGGGGTACGCCAACACTAAAAGGAGCCGCATGGAGAAAAAGTATTTACAGGAATATCGGCGTAATAAACATCCGCGACCAGGCAATGGCAATGAAAAAATTATTACAGGAGCGCCCCTATCTTGATACAGCAAGAGTTGCATCATGGGGATGGAGCGGTGGCGGTTCATCTACATTAAACCTTATGTTTCAATATCCTGATATATTTAAAACAGGGATTGCTATTGCCGCTGTTGGCAACCAGCTTACTTATGATAATATTTACCAGGAGCGCTACATGGGGCTGCCCCAGGAGAATAAAGAAGATTTTATTAAAGGTTCTCCCATAACGCATGCAAAAAATCTTCGTGGAAATTTATTGTATATACATGGAACCGGTGATGATAATGTACACTATCAGAATGCCGAAATGTTGCTGAATGAATTGATAAAATATAACAGGCAGTTCCAGTTTATGGCTTACCCTAACCGTACACATAGCATAAGTGAAGGTGAGGGCACAAGTAAGCATCTGCAAACATTGTATACTAATTATTTGCTGAAGTATTGCCCGCCGGGAGCAAGGTAAAATATAGTTATAGCAGAGGTGATTAAATCACCTCTTTTTTTTCTTTATGGCGGCCTTAGTCTTTGATTTTGGTTTTGCTTTTGCTCTTATTCTTTTTTCCGGCGCATCAGCTACAAGCACACTCTTTAAAAATTCAGAAGCATAAGGAGATGCTTTTATTTTATTAAAGAATTTTTCTCTCGCTGCTTTGTCCTGGAGAAATGCGCCGCCATCCGCATCTTCAAATTCAATTACTTCAGCATAATCCATTAAGCTTTCATCCTGGTATACTACCTGCATTAACTCAAGCGAGATCATTTCATTTAAAGTACTATCCTGTTGTGCGGATACTGCCGCCCTGCCTTTTTCTTTACTTCTTATCCATGTGCCGATAAATGGTATTATTCCAAAGAAAAACACTCTTGCTTCACGGGATGGTGCAAGATCATTTAAATCAATATAGTTCAGTGCATCAAAAGCCCTTATAATACCATTACCATAATATTTTTTGTAATAAGGATATGCTTTATTCGCGGTGGCATACATTGCTTTCCGCACTGCTTCTACTTTTTTCCAGGCGTTTTTTCCGGTAAACCCACTTAATTCATCTCTGTGGTATAATAACCATAAAGCGGCAGTTGCGGCTACCTGTGGCGTGGCTGATGATGTGCCTCCTCCTGCTTTTGAAAAGGTATATGGCTTATCATATGATGCCCATGGCACATTAGGCGTATATGCCGCGATAGCTTTGTTCATGGCACTTTGCGGGCCCCAGCTACCCTGCATAAATTCACCACCCTCAGAACGGGCTTTCATTACGTCCCGTGGCGCATCCACATCATAAGGCATATGATCATAACAGGCACCTGTAGCTGCAATTACGCGATCGAAGCGTGCCGGGTATAATACAGCTTTGGGAGAAAGTTTTCCCAGCCCTTTTACAAAATTATTTCCTGCTGCTGTTACCACTACAATACCTTTTTCATAAGCCATATTAACAGCTTTTGCCACCTCACGTGTTGGATAACCTGCCATTGACATTGTTACAACTTCACATCCATTTTCAACAGCATACTCAATACCTCTTGCCACATCATTTGCATTAAACGCATTGAATACTGTATCGCAGATACGTATCGGTATTACTTCAGCAAATGGTATCGCGCCAACATCGCCACTATAACCCGCATAAGCATCTGCTGCTGCAATAGTATTGCCTGCCAGTAATGCTAATGTTGCCGTACCATGACCATCCTGTTCTGCTATTGTGCCGGTATTGAGTTGATCAATCCCTTTATTAATGCCAAACTCATCTTTCCAGAAGCTAACACCCATATCCTTCAATAAATTTCTTGGAATACTGGGATGCCCGGGTAAATAACCGGTGTCAACATGTCCGATGCGGATTGTTTCACTGCTTCTTTTATCTCTTTTTAATTTCTGCTCTACCTCATCGCTCGCTTTTCTTAGCTGCGAATGCTCATCATCTAAATGCCATATAAATTCATTGGGTGAAGGCTGTGGTTTTGGCCAGTTAGCCAGGTAATTATTGGTACTGTCCCTGCTTATTTTTATTTCAGGCTCCCGAATAAAAACGGACTTTATATCCGGCTCGACAAATACAACAGGTTGTTTTGACTTTTTCCTGTTGAAGTAAGTTTCATAGGCTTTATCCCAGGGATGTTCCGAAGTTTTTATTGCTGCGCGTTCTGTTTGCAGGACTTGTATTTCAGCAGGCCTGCTTTTTCCTTTACTCCTCCCTGTCAGCAACTTTTTTCCGGTATCAATCAGCAATGTTTCAGCAGCAGGTGTCTTCTTTACTTTTTTTTTGCCTGTAGCTGAAGAGGTAAAGCTGATTTTCACTTTAGCTTTTCCATCAATGCTGAAGGGTGGATATGCATTAAAAGCGCCCTGTGATTTTCCGTAAACAAACAGGTTGGGCTTTTGTACTTTGGGTATTACTGAAAGAATTTTTTTATAAAGGCTTTTATAATCGGAGACTTCATCAAACAGCCCTGCTTTAATTATTTTTTTAAGTGTGGCACTGAAAACACCGTTCTCGCCCAATTCTCTTGCAGATTCATTATCCTGGCAGGCTGCAAAAAGCATAACCGATGCATTGATATCTTTCTTAAAAACAGGAGGGCGCTCCTTAATGGGTTGCAATACTTTTTCCTGCGCCGCATTTATTTTGGGTTGAATTTCTTTGGGTACAAGCCTTGAACGATATCCCAGCCTGGTATAGGTATTTTCAATTTCCTGTTCGGCACGCATCTGTTCAGTAAGTGCTTTGTTGCTGCCAGGCACAAAACGTGATACCGTGCCTGAGTGGCAACTGTCAGAAAACATCAGGATACGAACACCGGCTTTAAAATCTTTAAATGCCTCAAACAATTCATCGTCAATTAACTGGCGGTCATACAGGCACCATGTTTCATCCTGCAAATCATCTTCATCACCATTTTCATCGGCAACCGTGCCTCCATGTCCTGAATATGAAATAAGCAGCATATCGCCCTCCTTTAAATCAGTGGCGGCTTTTTTCAGTTCAGCCAATACATTATGGCTTGTGGCTTTTTGTGTAAGTAAGGTTGTAATATTTTCAAATTTCGCCTGTGTTGCAATGGTTTTATAAATAGCGACATCGTTTTCACATCCAAACAATTGCCCGTTCCAGTCATTATATTTTTTGGGATCAACGGCGTTAAGCCCTATATGCAGGGAATATCCTTTTTGTTTCATACAAAATGTTGTAAATTTTTAAAATGCAGGTTGTAAGATGTTGGATATGTGTTTGCAGCGGTAGCTAAAAAGCATTGACAGGGCAGGATATGTATTAAGGATAATGCGGTTAAAAGGTAAAAAGAATTACGGAGAGATTATAATAAAGTTGAAATAATTTTTAGTCTTCCCGGTTCTGACTTATGATTAAATGATAAAAGGATGCTGAAAATACTAAGTGTAATTTATAAGGAACGGCATAATTTTCCGGTCAGATCCTTGTGTTGCGGATACAATGCAACCAGTTCGTTTGTCTCAGCTAATTCAAAATCCTTAAAGTCAAAACCCGGTGCAACTGTGCAGCCAACAAAAGCGAAACTTGTATTAGTACCCGGCTCGCTGGCAAACCAGCACCCGGCAGGAACGACATGCTGAAATAGCTCTCCCTGATTTATATCAGCACCAAGTTTTGTAGTGGTAAGATTTCCTTCTTTATCAATCACATGAATCAGTAAAGTTTGCCCTGCATAAAAATGCCAGCATTCATCACTCTTTATCTTGTGAAAAGCCGAGAAATTTCCCTGCTCCAACAAAAAATATATAGCGGTTGAAAAAGTTCTGCTACTCCCAAATCGTTCCGGTAAACCTGTTGGCGGAATTGTTTCAGCACTTCTGTATGTTTCAGCATAATAACCGCCTTCCGGATGTGGTTGCAGGTTAAATCTTTGTATTAACGCCAAAGCAGTGATCATAATTTGAAGTTAGTGTTTTTGTAAGTCTTCCAACCCTTTAAGGATTGGAACCCGGATATAACTTTTGAACTTATTTTTATTGTTTACTTTTATATTCACTTCAAATCAAATTATATGCGCCCATCTCCATCCGACTATTCTCCTTTTTCAGAAACTTATGTTTCATTGGTTGAAACTGGCGATGTCAGGGCAATGCTCAAAGATTCATTAAAGCCAATGGGGCATTTCTTGCATACTATTCCTCTTGATAAGGCTGATTACGCTTATGCAGCAGGCAAATGGACTGTTAAACAGGTACTGCAGCATTGTATTGATACAGAAAAAGTATTTGCTTATCGTGCCATGTGTATTGCGCGTGGAGAGCAGCAACCTTTACCGGGATTTGATCAGGATCAATACGCAGACAATGCAGATGTAAGCAAACGCTCGCTTGAAGGTTTGAAGGAAGAGTTATTGCTTACCAGAACAGCTTCTGTTTTATTATTTGAAAATCTCCGGGATGAAGATTTGAATAAAAGAGGAACTGCCAGCAATCATCCTGTTACAGCACTCAGCTATGGTTATATTCTTATCGGGCACTGGCGGCATCATGAAAAAATATTCAAAGAAAAATACGGAATATGATTGCCTAATTGAATAGTTTATTTTTTTTAAATGCGACTCCTTTTCTTATCAGGTAAGCGTGGTAGGCGCTTGGAATATCATGCGTCCAGGAAGGCAGTATAAGCGTAATCATGATCCTGTCTATATGCGATATTAATCCTAACACTATGGCTGCCGTAAAAGGTATTCCTGCATGACTGAACCCGATCAAAGAAGTAAATGCTATCAATAACGAAATACCCCACATTTTTGAGAGGAAAGCATGAGTGCATGTTTCTCTTCCAAACTTTATAATGCTTATTGCATAACACATACCTTCCATAACAAAGATTATAACAACAGGAATAGTATTGTTCTTTATAAGCTCAGGATATAACATCCATGTACTAACGCCAATGGATACCCAAAAAACCATGTCGGTCTGGCTATCAAATCGTCTTAATGCGGTACTTGCAACATGCAGGTTGCGGGCAATAATACCATCAAAAATATCGGAGATCAGTCCCAGGTACATAAGCACCAATATTAATGGCTTTGCTTCATGCTTATACTGCCATGTAATAAATAATATTACTGGCGCAAGTATCAAGCGGAATACAATCAATAAAACCGGTATGCGGGCTTTCATATAGCTGGTTCAGGTTGACAGGTTAAATTCAATTAAAGATAAAAAATTACTTAGCTCTTCTATACTGCACCGGCCATGTAAAATCATAACCTAACTGTTTTGCGGCATGCATGGGAAAATAAGGATCACGTAACATTTCTCTACCCATAATGATGATATCGGCATCACTGCTTTCCAGGATATCTTCTGCCTGCTGTGCTTCAGTAATTATTCCAACGGCGCCGGTAGCTATGCCTGTTTGCTTTTTTATGCGTGCTGCCAACGGTACCTGGTAAGCTGGCGCCACAGGAATTTTAGCGCCCGGCACAAGTCCGCCGCTGGATACATCAATCAGGTCTACAGCTTTTTCTTTCAGAATGCCTGCAAGTTGTACGGCCTCATCAATGTTCCACCCGCCTTCTACCCAATCGGTAGCGGAAATGCGTACCCATAATGGTAAATGAGCCGGCCAAACTTTTTGAACCGCTTCAATGATTTCCAACAGCAAGCGAATGCGGTTTTCGAAACTGCCGCCATAATTGTCTGTACGCCGGTTGCTTAGCGGTGATAAAAACTGATGAATCAAATATCCATGTGCAGCATGTATTTCAATAATATCAAAACCTGCATGCAAAGCACGCTGTGCAGCATTAACAAAATCCTTAATCACTTTTTCAATGCCCTGTTTATCCAAAGCTAACGGTGCCGTGTACCCTTCATTAAAAGCAATGGCTGATGCAGATACAGTTTGCCAGCCACCTTCCGCTGATGGAATATTACCGCCGCCTTTCCATTCAGATCTTGTGCTGGCTTTTCTGCCGGCATGCGCAAGCTGTATAGCAGCAACACTTCCCTGCGCTTTAATAAATGTGGTGATCTGTTTCAGTTTTTCAATATGTTCATCTTTCCATATACCCAGGTCATCAGGAGAAATACGCCCTTCCGGGGAAACAGCTGTAGCCTCTGTAATAATTGCCGCGGCACCCCCAACGGCCCTGCTACCTAAATGCACCAGGTGCCAGTCGTTTGCAAACCCATCAACGGAAGAGTACTGACACATTGGTGAAACCACGATGCGGTTTTTTAAAGTGATATGTTTTATAGTAAATGGCGAAAAAAGTAGTGGCATGTTGCTTATTTATTAATCAATTTGTCTATTGCATAACTATTGTATGCAGGCGCATACCCTGCTAAAACTGCCAACAGACTAAGATGTATTAATTGAGAAGGCAATGCCTCCCAGTTCTCAATAAGGGTTGTACCGAATAATAACAGTAACATTACTACTGCCGCACTGAGTAAAGCCGGTCTTGTAAAAAGACCGATAATAATAAATAGTCCGGTCACAAATTCGGCTATGGGTAATATATAACTGAAAGGAACCACCAATGCAACAGGCATCATTGATTTTTCAAACAGTCCTGTCATCCATTTGCTGAAACCTTCAAGTTTAGGCAATCTCACCAACCCATGTCCAAACATGCTGATACCGATACCGAGCCTCAGCAACAAAAATGTTATCGTATGATTTATCATATTTCCTGTTTATTACTATGTGTAAAAATAAATACAACAAAGTACAATGTATAGATTAAAAGTCCCTCCTGTTTAAGCGTACTTTTCAGATACTGAAAATAATCAATGAATACCACTATCAAAAAAATACCAGTCGTAAATTTGAAGCTGCATTATTTAAACATTTTAAATAACCAGCTATGAATAAATATATAGACGCTACAGAAGAGGAAATAAATACCGCAATGCAAGCTGCATGGGATGCTTTTAATGTATACCGGAAATATTCGCTGAAACGAAGAGCGGATTTTATGCGTGCTATTGCTGCGGAAATGGAAATAATACGAAACAAAGTAATTCCTGTTGCCATGGAAGAAACGCATTTACCGGAGCCACGCTTACAAAGTGAATTTACAAGAACAATTTTCCAGCTGAATAGCTATGCTGATTATTGTGAACAGGGTGTATGGCTTGATGCACGCATTGATACAGCTATACCTGCCAGAAATCCGCCTAAGCCGGATTTAAGAAAAACATTAGTTCCGCTTGGCCCCGTAGTAGTGTTTGGTGCAAGTAATTTTCCATTCGCATATTCCACTGCAGGTGGAGATACAGCCTGTGCTTTTGCTGCGGGTTGCCCGGTTATTGTAAAAGCGCATCCCGCTCATGCGGAAACGTCTGAATTGGTTGCCGCTGCTATTAACAAAGCAGCGAAAAAAAGCAATTTACCGACAGGTATTTTTACTCATATTCATGGTGCGGGTTTTGAAACAGGTAAAACTTTGGTAATGCATTCATATACCAAGGCTGTTGGTTTTACCGGTTCTTATACCGGAGGAAAAGCATTGTTTGATATGGCTAATCAACGCAAAGAGCCAATACCTGTATTTGCAGAAATGGGAAGCATTAACCCGGTATACCTTCTTCCTGAAAAATTGCAGCAATCCGCCGCAGATATTGCCAGGCAATATGCCGCTTCCGTAACGTTGAGTGTTGGACAGTTCTGTACAAACCCGGGATTGATCATTGGCATTGACGGAGATGAGTTACAACAATTTATTACTGCACTTGGCAACGAAATTAAAAACATTATGCCTTCGCCAATGCTCCACCCGGGCATAGCAAAAGCCTTTGCCGTAAACCGAACAAAGGCGCTTACCCAATCCGGTGTTGATACCATTGCAGTAGCCTCCGCAACAGCAAAAGAAAACGATGGAATACCAACCATAGCTTCTGCCACAGCAGCAGCATTTTTAAATAACCCTGTTTTACACCAGGAAGTTTTTGGTCCTTATTCTATAGTTATCCGTTGTAAAAACGCAGATGAAATGCAGTTGATCGTACAACATATAGAAGGGCAGCTAACCTCTACTGTTATCGGAACAGATAATGATATTGAATTATACAAAACACTTATAGATTATATTCAGCTCACCTGTGGCAGGTTAATTTTTAATGGCGTACCTACAGGTGTTGAAGTATGTTTAAGCATGCAGCATGGTGGTCCATTTCCAGCAACAACCGATGCAAGATTTACCTCTGTTGGCGCCGATGGTATAAAACGTTTTGCACGTCCGGTTAGTTACCAGAATTGCCCGGATATTTTTTTACCGGAAGAATTGAAGAATAAAAATCCTTTGGGAATATGGAGAACGGTGAATAATGAGCTGACGCGGGATGGGGTTGAAGTATGACAGGGCTGCGAAAAATCGAAATCCCTGACGCCAAGGGTAATCTTTGCCACTTATCTCTCAAATCTCCGTATTTTTGCAGGCTGAAAATGTAGCATTATGAGCCGTAAAGGAAAAGTATTGGTGGCAATGAGTGGCGGTATAGACAGTACTGTAGCGGCACTTATGCTGAATGATGAAGGATATGAAGTAGTGGGTATCACCATGAAAACATGGGATTATGCCAGTGCCGGCAGCAGTAAGAAGGAAACCGGATGCTGCAATGTAGACAGCTTTAATGATGCCCGGATGGCCGCGGTTGAACATGGATTCCCTCACTTTATTTTAGATATACGCAGCGAATTTGGCGACGCGGTAATTGAAAACTTTGTTGAAGAATATCTTGCGGGGCGTACCCCCAACCCCTGCGTAATGTGCAATACACATATTAAATGGCGGGCATTATTAAAACGTGCTGATGCACTGGGTTGTGATTTTATCGCTACCGGGCATTATGGCAATATTCATCAGCATACCAATGGCAGGTACTACATAAGCAAAGGACTGGATGAGTTAAAAGACCAGAGTTATGTGCTGTGGGGCTTGCAGCAGGATCTGCTGAGCCGTACATTGCTCCCACTCGGTAAATATCGCAAAACAGAGATCAGGCAAATGGCGCTGGATTACGGATATCCTGAATTGGCAAAAAAGAGTGAAAGCTACGAGATATGTTTTGTGCCGGATAATGATTACCGTGGTTTTTTAAAACGCAGGGTTGACGGATTGGAAGAACGCGTAGCCGGTGGAAATTTTGTTGATACATCCGGAAATATAATCGGGCAACATAAAGGCTATCCTTTTTATACTATTGGTCAGCGTAAAGGCCTGGATATTGCGCTGGGCAAACCTGCCTATGTTACGCAGATCATCCCTGAAACAAATACGGTTGTGCTGGGTGAAGAAGAAGACCTGAACCGGCAGGAAATGTTTGTAAGCAAATTGAACTGGCTTAAATATGACGGCGTGGGTGATGGTATGGAAGCAGTTACCAAGATCCGGTATAAGGATAAAGGCGCTTTTTCAAATTTACACAACCATGCCAACGGAATTGCCGTACATTTTTATGAGCAGGTTAAGGGCATTGCACCCGGACAAAGCGCCGTTTTTTACGAGGGCGATGATGTAATTGGGGGCGGTATAATTATGCGGCAGCAATGCTAAGTATGTAATGTTGTAACTACCTGTAAAACAAAGCGTTTTTGGGCAATAATATATAGTGAAAAGCGTTTGGGAATAAGATTTCAGGTGTCAGCTATCAGGTATCAGCTTTGAGCTTTCAGGTGGCTAAATCTATAAGATTTCAAATAGATGGCTGATAGCTAACTACTGATAACCATAGCCAAATTCTATATGACTTCAACAACAAAACATATTCTTCCTTTTACAATACTGCTTCTTATAAGCACATTACCTTTTTGTAAAAAACAAACAGACGGCTATACGCCGGTTTCTTCCTCCACTTATTACCCTGCCGCAGTTGGAAAATATATACAATACAGGCTCGATTCTGTGGTATTCACCAACTTTGACCGCGACAGGGAAGTGCACAGTTACCAGGTAAAAGATTCTATTGACGCAGCTATAACTGATAACCTTGGCCGCCCGGGCTTCCGAATACGCCGGATGATAAGAGACCTCGATGGTACCACACCCTGGCAGGATAATGCCACTTTTATGGCTACCGTTTTGCCGAACTCAGTGGAATATGTTGAAAATAATCTCCGGTTCATAAAACTGGTTACACCTGTAAAAAATGATTATTACTGGGAAGGCAACAGCCATATATTTACGGGAACAACCGAAAACAGCAGCAGCACTTCCGAGTCTCCCTACGACTTTTATTTTAAATGGAACTATATTTATCAAAATGCGGAACAACCTTTCGTTGTAAATGGAACAACGGTTGAAAATACAGTTACGGTTCTGCAACAGGATCAGTCAACCGGCAACCCGGTTGCATACCCTGCAAGTTATGCAGACAGTACTTATAGTGTAGAAGTATATGGTAAAGATATTGGGCTTATATACAAAGATTTTATACACTGGGTATACGTGGTTGATCTTACACTGATGAACTGCAGAATGGTTATTCCCGGCGAACCTGTAAATACGCCCTGCCCGGTTGGATTAAACTGCGACTCTCTGGCGGCAACTAAAAACGGATACGCGATATGTGATACCATCACACCTTATTCCTACAACGGATATGGTATTAAACTCACTATGATGGAACATAATTAAATCCCATGAACAGAGTCATTATATTCCTTATCCTTTCACTATCGCTCCTTTCAGCAGGCGCACAGGCTCAGTTTTCAAAATACATTATTGTATTAAAAGATAAAAACAACAGCCCGTACTCACTGAACAATCCATCAGCCTATTTATCTGCCAAAGCAATTGCAAGAAGAGAAAAACAAAATATCAGCATAGACAGTTCAGACCTTCCTGTTAACCCGGCCTACCTCGACAGTATCCGTAATGCCGGTACTGTAACTATTCTGAATGTATCAAAATGGCTGAACCACGTGCTGATACAAACTTCGGATAATAATGCACTGAATAAGATCAGCCAGTTTTCTTTTGTAAAAAACACGACAGGAATGGCACCCAGGAAAAGTAGCAGTAAGTATGGAGAAAAAAACGACCTGCAGAAAACATCACCTGCTAAAAAAATAAATAAAATACAGGGTGGCGATAATTACTATAATTACGGCAATTCTTATGCCCAGATCAATATACATGAGGGTGAATTTCTCCATAACAATAATTTCAGGGGAGAAGGAATGACAATTGCCGTGCTTGATGCAGGATTTTATCATTACGATACCAACCCGCTTTTTGATAGCGTGCGCATCAATAACCAGGTGCTGGGCACATGGGATTTTGTAGCAAATAAAACCAGTGTAACCGAGGAAAATGCGCATGGTATGCTCTGTTTTTCAACCATAGCAGCCAATAAGCCCGGCGTAATGGTTGGCACAGCACCTAAAGCAAAATTTTATTTATTCAGAACAGAAGATGCAGCCACTGAATATCCTGTAGAAGAACAGCACTGGGTTGCGGCTGCAGAAATGGCCGATAGTCTTGGTGTTGACCTGATAACAACTTCATTAGGTTATACCACATTCGATAATCCTGGGCTTGATTATACCTACGCCGATATGGATGGCAAAACTACCATTTGTGCAAGAGGCGCTGCATATGCTTTTAAAAAAGGAATGTTCATCAGTGCAAGCGCAGGCAACTCCGGCAATAGTTCCTGGCATTATTTAGCCACACCTGCTGATGGAGAAAACGTATTGGCTGTCGGATCAGTAAATGCTTCAGGCAATGCATCAGATTTTTCCAGCTACGGACCATCTTCAGATGGCAGGGTAAAACCTGATGTTGTTTCTGTTGGTTCAAATACAGTAGTAGCAGGCTTAGATGGTAATCCTACCAATGCATACAGCGGCACTTCATTATCCAATCCCAATTTTGCAGGATTGGTAACCTGCCTCTGGCAGGCATTTCCCGAACGTACAAACTTTGAAATATTGGAAGCTGTAAGAAAAAGCTCGAATCAATATAATAACCCTGATGACAAGAAGGGATATGGCATACCCAATATGCATGTTGCATACACACTTTTGCAGAACAAAAGAGATGAAGAAACCAACAAACGCATATTAGGTAGTGAATGGATCAAAGCATATCCTGTTCCTTTTACTTCTGCATTTAATATCATAGTAAATCCTCCGCAAACATCAAGATCAACATTGGTTTTATATGATGCCGGAGGAAAAAGAGTATTGGTAAAATATGTTGATGTGCAATCAGGTGTTTATCAGCAACTATCATTTAATACCCTTACTTCATTAGCGCCGGGAGTATATTGGCTAACGTATAAGGATGGAAAGAACCAGAAATTGATCAGGCTGGTGAAACAGTAATATCATTCTTGAGTATCATTAATCATGAGGCAGTAAATATTAGGCCACCGGCTTGAGGCAATCAACAGCCTATCTTAAACAATGCTATGCCTTCTTAAGGATACAACATTGATTCACTATTGCCGATTGTCATTCCTCCTTTTCCATTATCTTCGCTATCATGGCAATTATAGCACCTTCTTTATTAGGATGTAATTTTCTGAAACTACAGGATGAATGTGATATGGTGAATAAAAGTGAAGCTGATTGGTTTCACCTGGATGTAATGGACGGATGCTTTGTTCCCAATATCAGCTTTGGTATGCCTATAATAGCAAAAGTAAGGGAGGCTACCACAAAGCCTCTTGATGTACACCTGATGATTGAAGAGCCAGGCAGATATGCTGCAGATTTCAAATTGGCCGGCGCCGATCATCTTATCGTACATTATGAGGCATGCCCGCACCTTCACCGTAATATTCAACAAATAAAAAACCTGGGTATGAAAGCAGGGGTTGCCATTAACCCGCATACCCCGGTGCAGTTTCTGCAGGACATATTGCATGATTTAGACATAGTACTGATCATGAGTGTTAACCCTGGCTTTGGCGGGCAGGAATTTATTGATCATTCATTATTAAAAATAAGCATACTCCGGCAACGTATAGACGAAATGGAACTAAAAACCATTATAGAAGTGGATGGCGGCATTACATTAGCAAATGCTCCTGCAATAATAGAAACAGGCGCCCATTCACTTGTTATTGGTACCTCTATATTTAAGTCGCCAGATCCTATAAACCTGATAAAACAGTTAAAACATATATAAATTACTGATCCTTAGCAATAAATATGCTTATCCTCCTTTCATATCTTTTCTTTGTATTGTAGTACTTATTAAGACGGTTACATAGTGCTTTTAACTTTTCGATTAGCATACGGTAATCCACGACGGAAAAATAACAAAAGTTATAATAATGCCCGATTGAACCCGTTTAATATTTGATAATTCCATTTTATCGAATTTAATTTCTACCCCCGTGAAAAAAGTATCATTAATTGAACCTGTAACTATGGAGAAAGTAATCGCTATTTGCCAGCAATACGCTCCCCTTGACGAAGCAGGACAGCAAGCCCTGCGCAGCATTATTACATTAAAAGAATATCGTAAAAATGATTATGTTTTTGAACAGGATCAATTTTGCGGTGACCTTTTTGTTATTGTAAAAGGCTCATACCGCCTTTACCACAAAACAGCACAGAAGGAGCATACTACGTGGCTGGGCTATGATAGTCACATTATATCTTCTTTGCACAGCCTGTTGCTGAACACACCGGCAAGAGAAACAATGCACATTCTTGAAGAAACAGTAATAGGTGTAATTCCTTACCAGGAACTATTAAACCTGAGCCGCGAATATGCAAGCATTGATACATTGCACCGCACCATTATGAGCATCTTCATAATGGAAATGCAGGAAAATCTTTTTGCAACAAGATTTATGGAAGCGGCAGACCGCTATCATTATTTCACTCAAAAGCAACCGGAAGCATTACAGCGTATTCCTTTAACATACCTGGCTTCTTTCCTTGGCATTACCAAAGAAAGCTTAAGCCGCATTCGCTCAGGCTTCAGACATCGCGATGCAAATTTCGGATTGAATAACTCTTACCTGCGAAACGCGTCTTAAAAATTCTTGTGTAGCTTTTTTGCTCAATTCTTATATACATTATTGCCAGTTCTTAACGGACTGGCAATTTGTTTTAGGATGGTGTATCGGAAAAGCAATAAACCTAATACATATCACGCACAACGCTTCTTTCTCACGTCCTGCAGCACCTGTCATACCTTCCAAACAAAATCTTCTTAAAATTTTAAATTTAGCTAACAATTGTTAACTTGTATTACTAAAACATTTGCTTGTTATGAAAATACTAACCCTAAGAACTGCGATAGCCTTATTACTATCATACTTTACGATTTCATTGTATGCACAGAATACCATTATTTCCGGGACTGTTAAAAACAATGTTGATCATTTAACTGTAAGTTCAGTATCTGTTACCATTAAGGGTACAACTGAAGGAACATTTACTGATCCAAGAGGAAATTTCAGGATATCTACAGCCAGGGCACTACCCCTTATCATTATACTTTCTTCTGTTGGTTTTGAAACAAAAGAGGTAGAGGTATCCGGCACTTCCGAAAATCTTGAAATAGAACTAACGCCAACAGCTACCCTGGGAGAAGAAGTGGTGGTAGCAGCAACACGTTCTGCTACCAGAGTAATGGAATCTCCTGTTTCCATTGAACGGTTAAGCGCCAATAATATCCGTACAAGCCCGGCAACCAGTTATTACGATATGGTTGGTCAACTGAAGGGTGTGGACATTACAACTTCGTCACTCACTTTCAAAACACCCAGTACAAGAGGATTTAATTTTTCCGGTAACACAAGATTTAATCAGTTGGTAGATGGTATGGATAACCAGGCGCCCGGCTTAAACTTTTCACTTGGGAGCTTTGTTGGACTTACCGAACTGGATGTAGATAATATGGAATTGTTGCCAGGCGCATCATCTGCATTGTACGGGCAGGGTGGTATAAATGGTACATTGCTCATCAATAGTAAAGATCCGTTTAAATACCAGGGACTGAGCTTCCAGATCAAAACAGGAATGAATCATATTGCAAGCCCGCAACGTGAGGACCCAGGCTGGTACAACGACTGGTCAGCACGCTGGGCAAAAGCCTTCAATAATAAGTTTGCTTTTAAAATAGGTTTTCAGCTATTGCAGGCTAAAGACTGGATTGCCAACAGCACGGTGGATTACAACAGGCATTCAAGAACAACCAGCAATGGCACCCGTCAATCCGACCCCAACTATGATGGCGTAAATGTATATGGTGATGAAACCAATATGCAGGATAATGGCTATACTATGCAGAGCCTTGCGCAACTGGTACAATATCAAACCCAGCAGGGTATATTACAAGCTACAGGCGGAACATTGGATATTTTACAAACCATGAATGCCGCGCTGCCTGCTAATGCTACGCCCCAGCAAATCGGTGCATTTATAGGAAGTCTCCCTGCTGCATTGCAACCATCTGTAACCAATCTTGTACCTTTTTATTTTGGGTTAAGAAATGATGTAATACCTGCTGCCAGTGCATCACGTACGGGTTATGCAGAAAGCGATATGGTTAACCCCAATACCGTTAACTTCAAATTATCAGGAAGCCTGCATTACAAATTTAACTCCAGACTTGAAGCAGTTTTTGCCGGTTACTATGGAACAGGTAATACAGTGTATACAGGTAGTGACAGGTATTCATTAAAAAATGCTAAAATCGGGCAATATAAATTAGAATTAAAAAGTAACAGCTGGTTCTTACGTGGTTATACAACCCAGGAAAATGCAGGCGAAGCATATAATGCCACCATCACAGCGCGCCGGTTGAATGAGGCATGGAAATCGAGCACAACATGGTTTCCGCAATATGTAGCTGCATATTCGCAGGCAAAACTTTCCGGCGCTGATGATGCTACGGCACATAATGCCGCCCGTGCTTTTGCTGACCAGGGAAGACCTGCTGCAGGTTCATCCGCATTCAAATCATTGTTTGACCAGGTAAGAACAACGCCAATACCTGCCGGCGGTTTGTTTTTAGACAGAAGTGATCTATGGGTTGCAGAAGGGCAATACAATTTTAAAGAAGTAATTCCATTTGTGGAATTGATCGTTGGCGCATCATGGAAACAATACAGCCTTAATTCGCAGGGAACACTTTTTATTGATTATGACGGAAGAATTAAAATAAATGAATACGGCGCTTACGGGCAGCTTACTAAAAAGCTTTTTAACGAGCGCCTTACTTTAAGCGTATCAGGCAGGTACGATAAAAATGAAAATTTTAAAGGGCGTTTCACCCCAAGAGCCACAGCATTGGTTAAGTTAGCACAGGATCATAATATCCGCCTCAGCTATCAAACAGCATATCGTTTTCCTTCAACCCAGCAGCAATACATCAATCTTGAAATTGGCGGCGGGCAATTTCTTGTGGGAGGATTACCCTGGATACTCAATTCAAGCCTTCCCGGCGGTAAAGCCGGCCCGGGTTTAGGCAGCGGCACTGTATTCAGATTAAATAATGCCACCCAGCCTATAGGCAGCTATCAATACAGGGAGCTTAAACCGGAAAGTGTAACATCTTATGAAATAGGATATAAAGGGTTGATCGCAAAAAAATTAATGATTGATGTTTATTATTACACCGGTGAATATCAGAATTTTTTAGGCCGCACATTGGTAGGCAAACAAATGTCGTTAACACAAACACAGATATATTCTATAGTAGAAAATGCGGCTACCATGTCATCTCAAACTGATGGTTCAGTAAAGGTTGATCCCATAAAAGTAAAAACATCAGGTTATGGCATAGGACTTGATTACAGGCTCACAAGTGGCCTTTCATTTTTTATAAATTATTACCATGATAAGCTGGGAGATGTTCCTTCAGATTTTTATGCCCAGTTTAACACGCCTAAGCATCGCACCAACTTCGGGCTTGGACATGCAGGTTTTGGAAAAGACAAACGTGTAGTATTTAATGTAACCGGTCGCTGGCAGTCCGCTTTTATGTGGGATGCTGATTTTGCCACAGGAGAAGTACCGGCATTCTTTACATTAGATGCTATGATCGGGTATAAATATCCTGCCATCAATTCATTGGTTAAATTAGGTGCAACTAACCTGCTGAACAAATATTATATGAACGCTTATGGAAATCCGCAAATCGGCGGTCTTTATTATATAAGCTTTGCCTATAACATTTTTTAGCCGTTGATTATTTATAAAAAGCACTTGAAAAAATGCTGTCTGTACAGGCAGCTTTTTTTGTTTTTCACATAACCCTGTCTTGCGGCAGGCGGGGTTGAATTTTATTTAACACTTATCCATTTAAGGCACACAGGATTCCCTACTGAAATTCGTTTACCCGTACTTGTTAGCAGCCCGGTTTTAATATTCCTTTTGAAAATAACTACATCATCACTTTTTTGGTTTGCCACCAATAAAAAATTACCGGAGGGATCAATGGTGAAATTGCGTGGAAAATCACCAAGGGCTTTTTGATGTCCTATAAGGGTAAGTCGTCCATTTTGTTGATTAATTTTATACAAGGCGATTGTATTAAACCCGCCACGGTTGGACGCATATAAGAATTTACCGTCGTCAGATACATGTATATCTGCACTGCCTACAAAACCTGTATCTGTTTTTTGTACCGACTTAATATGCTGGATAGCTTTAAACTTTCCACCGGCATAGTCATAAGCATTAACTGCACCGCCCATTTCTTCTATTATATAAGCATATTTATTATTTGGATGAAATGTGATATGCCTGGGTCCCCCGCCATCATTAATTTTAATAAAGGGTTGTTCTCCGGGCGTAAGACTTCCATTTGCAGCGTCAAATGCGTAAACCATTACTTTATCAATGCCAAGATCAGGAACAAACAGCCATTTATTATCGCTGGAAATATATGTGCAATGAACATGTGGTTTTTCCTGCCTGCTTTTATTAACACCGGAACCTTCATGTTTAATTGTAGTTGTAGCTTCACCTATATTTCCTGACGCATCAACAGGAAGAACCGACAATGTACCGCTGCTATAGTTAGCTACAAATAGCCATCTGCCGGTTTTATCAAGATCAATATAACAGGGAGCATCGCCAACGGTGTACTGCTTATTGATCGCGGTAAGTACTCCTGTGCTTTTATCAAAAGCAAACGAACTCACTTCTCCCCCATTATCCTTATTGCCATTTTCATTTACAGCATATACAAATTTTTCATCGGCAGATATGGCTACAAAAGAAGGATTAGATGTTTTTACATGGCTTACTTCTTTATATGTTCCGCTATTGCTGTTAAAAAGATAAACATATATTCCCTCGCTCTTTCCCGAGGTGTATGTTCCTGTTATTAGGTAATGCAACGAATCCTGCTGTGCCATGCCAATAGTTAAAAGTGATAAGCCAAATAAAAGCAACGATATTTTCCTGTACATATACTATATTATGTTCAATGATTGTAAAGCACTATTGATACGGTTAATCGTTTCCTCGTCACTGAATGTCTCAGGTTGAAATTTTTCACCTGTTACTTTCTCATACAATTCAATATACCGCCTGCTTATTGTGTTTACCCATTCATCACTCATTTCAGGAACAGTTTGTCCTTCTTTACCCATAAAATTATTTTCAATCAACCACTCACGCACAAATTCTTTGCTCAACTGCTTTTGCCGCTCTCCGGTTTTTTGTCTTTCATCAAAACCATCCGCGTAAAAATAGCGGGACGAATCCGGGGTATGTATTTCATCCATCAGGTAGATCGTATCTCCTATTTTTCCGAACTCATATTTTGTATCAGCCAGTATCAGCCCATGTTTAGCAGCTATGCTTTGTCCACGCTCAAATAATTTTAATGTACAGGAAGATAATGTCTCCCATTCTTCTGCTGTTGCTAACCCTTTTGCAATAATTTCTTCTTTGGAGATATCTTCATCGTGTCCTTGTTCTGCCTTTGTAGCGGGCGTAATGACAGGCTGAGGGAATGCATCATTTTCTTTTAACCCTTCAGGCATGGTAACGCCACACAAGGTTCTCTTACCGCTGCTGTACGTTCTCCAGGCATGCCCTACAAGATGTCCCCTCACCACCATCTCCAGTTTAAAAGGGATGCATTTTTTACCAATAGAAGCGTTGGGCGCAGGAGTAGATAATAGCCAGTTCGGGCAAATATCGACAGTTGCTTTTAACATCTTTGCCGCTATCTGGTTTAATACCTGTCCCTTAAATGGTATTGGCCTGGGAAGAATTACATCAAATGCAGATATCCTGTCACTGGCAATCATTACCAGGTAATCCTCTTTAATGGTATATACATCTCTTACTTTGCCTTTGTAGAAAGCTGTTTGACTTGGAAAGATAGAATTATTCATACGCTAAAATAAATCCATGAAATGATTTGGCAAATTTAATAGCGTATTATGAAAGATGCAGAAGATTTACGATGAGCTTATATACTTTTTTTAACACCCGCAAAATAAAAGCGATGGATGTGGCATCTTATTCTGCCTCTGCCGTTGCTGGTGTCTTCTTACTGGTTTTCCTGTAATAAAGGTAAATCATGCCTATAATCAATATATAGCACACATAGTTATATAAATCGTGATGATTGATATCTCCAATAAACTTCCAGCTTTTTTTCCATGTCTTTAGATCATGCACTATCGCGTATAATAACAGGGCTATTCTGAAGCAATTTAACAGCCACATTACCAAAATACCGCCAACAGAAAAGATTAATTTACGGCCAGCATTCATTTTATGAGCGAGGATGAAAGCAAGCCAGAAGCTATATATGCCTAACCCGATGCATTCCCATTTTACATGAACACCTTTGTTGCTTACGGTAGATAATATACTATGATCATTTATATAATTACTCACCCCAAGCATCTCGGCAATATACCCGGAAGTGTGTGTAAGCGAAGCAGTTAGCCAATTTATATAATTCAAATTATTGGCGAAAAATTCATTATACCATTTACTTCCCGGTAAAGTTAATTGTACAAAAAGCTGATTAAGATAATAAAACAGCAAAAACAAACCGATGAATTTTACCAGGAACTGAATATCTATATACCGGTTCAGAGACGCAATCCCCTTCTTTATATTTTTAGCCACCATATTATTTCATTGGTTACAAAAGTCGCTATTAAATAATAACCAATCACCCGGCAACAAAGTTACGGGTGACAGGCATTATTTGCAGTTTTGTTATAGCCCCTGCATTTATTTTATGTCTTGCTCCTGCTGACCTTTTTTTCTTTTGTCATAAGCCTTTTTTGCACCATACGCCACACCTGCAGCTATCAGCAAACTTACACCGCCATCAATAGGCACTTCTGTATCAGGATCTCCGCCCGGATCAGGTTGCGCTTTTAAGGATGGTGCATAACCTAATGCACATACAAGTATCACTGCTGTAAGCAAAGTTTTAAGTTTCATAAGTGATGATTTTGAGATTTGAAATTTAAAGTTTGAATAGTTACGTTGTTGTTTTGGTTTATCGTTGCGGGGATGTTGGAAGGGAAGGTATTTTTCTCACTTATACACTACGCTTACTCTTCTTCTGTCTTATATAGGTGGCGATTTTAACAACAGCCACCTATATAAGACTTCGAAGAATATGAATATACTAAAATCCTTTTATATCTGCACGTGCGGCCACAACTTATTTTTAATTTTATCATATATCAATCCATTCCGCACTATACCCTCCTACCGCTTTAATATCTTAATCACAGTCCGGCTATCCTGCCCTGTTATCTTCATCTGGTATATACCTGCCGGCAGATTTCTTCCGATGTTTACCTGCTGGTTGAATGTACCGTTATTCAATTGCAGCATCCTGCTATATACCGTCTGCCCTGTAGCATTCAACAATTCTACCCTGTACATACCTGTCTTAATATTATCAAACTGAAGGTTGATATTGCCATTGGCTGCTACTGGATTAGGATATGCTCTTATGCTTGCTTTACCTGCAACACCAGGTATCAATCCTTTTTTATTCACGATAATCACACTGAACCTGTCAGCTGCTGCTGATCTGCTGTCGCTGCCTACCTGGAAGAATACCTGCGAGGTTTCTGTTACACTGATATGGGTATTTGTTTTCAGGTAATTATCTACCAGTGTTACTGATTCTACCCCGGCAAGCTCAATCGGGTTGAACTCAAACATATAGGTTGATACGGATGTATTGGTGAGGTTCAGCCTCAACGTATCTGCTGACTGTATCCAGTTCCTCCTGTCTACCATCAATGCCTGACCTTTTCTTATGATAGCAAGATTTTCCATCACATTATCCGCTTTCAATGCATCCATATTATCTATCTCATCAGAGAAGCTTGTGCTGTAAGAGGCAAATACTTCATCCAGTACGCCGCTTTGCGAACCATCGGCTATCTGCAGATTTACCCTCAGGCCTATCGCATTCTTAGCCGGTGCAAATAACAGCTCATTGCCCATAGCTGACTGCTGACCGCTGACACCTGACTCCCTGAACACATTCTGCGCTGACGTAGCTGATTTGTCTGATTCTTTGATTACAAGACTGCCTGCAGTTCCGGTTGACTGTACCAAAAATGCCTGCCCACTCTGTATATACTGACTCTCAGGGCTAACCGAAGCCGGAGTGATATCATAACCTGTTCCATTATAGCTGATGTTTACATAAGCGCCTACACCATTGGCGCCTCCCATCTTGGGATCCCATACATAGAAGCTGTTGGTTACATTAGTCCTGGTAATGCTGCCAAAGTTAATGGGCGATGCAAACGGATTGGCTACTACGGTAAAGCCTGATGCTGCTACCGGTATGGTTTGGCTGCCGGTTAACAGTGGTCCGGTGGCACGCAGCGTGGTATTATTGGCTGGTACATTACTGCCCCGCATGGTTATGCTTCTGTCGCCTCTTACAAACAGCATATAAGCTGTGTTAGCCACCTTAGCGGTATGCGTGCTGGTTACTACCTGTAATGCTCCGGTTGAGGTAAAGCTCTTCAGCGATGAAGTACTTTGCCCGAGTATATTCTGGTCAAAGCCATTGGCTACTGAACCTACGGTTACATAAGTGCCGTAGCCTGGTGCAGGGTTAGGATTGGGGGATGCTGTGGTTACCCCTTCCTGCCATGCCTGGTTGATGGTTTGTGTGCCGCCTACAGGAGCATTCATCAGCCTCCATGCTCTTCTTGCAGGTATATAGCGCTCTACGGTTACATTGCCTGATATAGTGCCTGTTACAGGCGCTACTCTTGCCGTATTGGTTGCTGTGCTCTTCAATGTAAGTTTGCCGCCGGTGGTTAATGCACCGCTGGTGATAGTCAATACATCATATACACCCAGTGCAGTGCCTATGGTTGCAGCGGCGCCTGTGCCACTACGGTTAAGCGTAAACGCTTTTAACATGCCGCCACCTGATGTAAAGTTGATACTACCAAAGTTACCACCACTGGTGCCTGCTATTATAAGGCTTGAAGTGGTAGAACCGGTTAAAGTGCCCGCGCCTGTTAGTGTGGTGAGTGATAAGGTATATCCATTTATTTTTAGCTGGCTGCCTGAAGGATTAACCAGTGTGCCGAGCACAGTCCAGTTGCCTGTCATGGTATAATTACCGGCGCGGTTGGCAAGGTTAAAGGTTTTGCCTGCGCCGAAGTCGGCGGGTTGTGTGCCGCTGCCATCAGGGTTTACTCCCCAGGTGGCTACATTGTGTAGGTCGCCGGTGGATTTGGAGTAGTAAGTATTAGGTTCTGCCGTCCATACAAACTGGGCATTTGCGGTAATTGTTCCTACTGAAGCAACAATATTATCTGTTCCGGCATTTGCACCTGTATAACAATACTGAGCTACCCCACTTGAATTTGTATTTGCAAAACCTGTGCTTCCTGGGTTAGCGCCTGATATTGTAAAGTCAACGCGAATACCGGTTAAAGGATTACCGTTCTGATCTTTTACAGTTGCCTGCAAACAATGTTGAGTACCTATTGCACCTGTTCCTGTAGCTGGCGCAACGGTAACAGTTGTTACACTTGCAACAGGTGCAAGTGACATGCCTCCGGGATAGCCGTAAGAATCATAAGAATCATATCCGTATACAAAAATGCCAAAAGGAAGATTTGATCCATTCAGCGTATGAGAACCCAATGCAATATCGATCTGTGCCCCGCTAAAACCTGTAGAACCTATAGGAGTGAACGATGCGGCCGGAATGGTTACACCATCCAGTTTAAGAGCACCAACCGCCGCAGTCGGCGCAACAACATTTACATAATTACCTGAGAATCCTGAAGCAGGAGTAGAAAAAGTATAATTTCCCAGGTACTGTTCATAAGGTGTTATCAACATCATAAATGGATCGGAAGTAACATTATCATAGCTGCTGCTGTTGGAATACTGGGCAACAAGGATCGGGTTGTTTGATCTAATTTGTGAAGAAGCTGTAAGTATGGTCTCAAATAACTGGCCTTTATTCAAAGTAGCCACTATAGCGCCATTTACCTCCACTGTTGTATTATTAGCAGAAGCCAGGAAACGGAAAGTATCTCCCCCTGTACGTGTTTTTAACGGTACAGAAATAAAATTTTTACCCCATGCTGTAGTGGGTGGCAGTTGCTCCACTATATGGTCACAGGCAACATATCCCTGGGGTATATTGGCACACTGCATACTGCCAAAAACAGCTATTGGTTTGGTTGATGTTATCAATGTTCCCGACAAATCCTCGGGTGCAGGGTTCGTATTTCTTAAAAGATAGGTTTCACCCTGGTTAAGTGTAATGGTATACGGCACACCCGCAGTTCTTATGCCCGTAGTAACCGTTGGTGTAATAGTTACATTGGTAGCATTTTGTGTTGCTACAATCCCAAACTGTGTGCTGTTAACCACATTGGTATTTTTATATCCTAGGTTAATGTATGAAGTACCTAGTATATCAGTTGGTATTGCCAGGTAGGCATCTGTTGTATATTGATACCTGTTTAAGCCATATACTGTTACCTCTTTTCCTGACACAATATGAATTCCTTTATTTTCTATTACGTCAGATAAGTTCAACTCTAATGTGCCGGTAGGCAATGCCACTGAAGTTACAGTGCCGGGAACAACCGTGAAATTTACACTGAACCCGGTACCAGGAACACTTACAGTTCCAGTAGTATTTTCATCGCCGCTGATAAAAAAAGTAAGTGCACCAGGGCTTAAGTTTCCTGGAAAAGTTAACCAGAAATCTGTACCCTTACTATCTGGCGCCTGTGCTTTTGCAGTGTGCACAGCAAAAGCAAACAAAAGCGTGAGAAAGGCTAAAAAAGCATTTTTCAAGAAGGAGGAGTTAAATTGTTTCATATTAGTAGTAGTTGATTGTTTGAAATATTAATTGGCTTTACTGATCTTAATATTTTTATAATTAAATTTTGAAATAGAGACTACATATGTTGGATTTATTTTCGAAGAAAATATCACAAGTTCGGGGTGACTGATATTTGTACAATCCGATTCAAATGTTTCACCGGGAAGTATGGTTACTTTTTTCTCTGTGCCGGTTTCCTTATTTTTTTCCAGTTGGGTCTGGAAAACTTCCTGCCAGCTTACCTGTACGTTATAGTTGTTCTTATTCTTCATTTTCAAAAACACAACACTTTCCGTATTGCATTTTGAAATAGCGTAATAGAATTCAACACCATTTACCGTGGTTTCTAATTGCCAGTTTAGATTTTGTGGCAACGGCAAAAAAGCGTTTGAATATGATTTAAAGAAAAATGAGAAAACGATTATTATTACCAGGTATATCCTGAAACTGCTTTGAAATTTGGCACTGCTCATGGACTATCATTTAAAGTTAAAGTGGGTGCACACGGGGGCATTTATACCGGTTCTTTCAGAGCCAGTTACAAATACCGGTAAGCAACAGGTACATTACTCAGTACATCATAATATTGGATGGATAAGCGGGCAAACAAATTTTACCCAATTGTGTATAACAGTAGAACAGGTACAGGTAAGATATCAATACTCGGAGTCACTCGCAGCTATTCAAAAAAGATAGGATTTTAAGATCGGGTTATTACTTCAAAAGAGGTTCTACAAAAAGCCATTGGTATTATTACATAGCGAAAGATAAGAGTAAATCTATAACAATATTATAACAAAAAGAAATTTTTTAGCGCAATTAATAATTCACAACAATTATTTAATCAAGACAACGACAAATAGCCCGTTGATTTTAGGGTAGGCTAAAAAAGGGAACTGCTGTGGAGGGGAAATTAGTCATCAGCATAGCTCAGTTTGAGCGTATATGGTACTGGATAACGCTGATACATTCCGTGAATCTCCGTTATATCCATTGTTACAAACCACCTGCAAAAGCAGAATAATATTTATCTTCAACTGGAAAAATCATAAGAGTATTTGAGATGGCATGGGACCCTGAAAAATACAATCAATTTAAAAATATCAGGTACCAACCTTTTTTTGATTTGATGGAATTGATTTCCGGAAACGATCTGAAAAATGGGATAGATATAGGATGCGGAACAGGAGAACAAACAAGTATTTTATCAAAAAAATTTGATGAGGCTAAATTTTCAGGTATTGATCCATCTCCCGAAATGCTTGCAAAAAGTAAGGTTTTTGAGAGCAACAACCTGGATTTCAAACAGTGTTCAGTAGAAGATTTTCTTGCTTCAGATGATCGCCGGAACTGGGATCTTATTTTCAGCAATGCGGCATTACAATGGTCGGATAATCATGAAACACTATTCCCCGGCCTAATTGCTCATTTAAGTGAACACGGCCAGCTTGCTGTACAAATGCCGGTACAAAAAGAAAACCTGCTCAACAAAATATTAATGGAGCTGGCACAGGAAAAGCCTTTTACTGATTTTTTACATGGCTGGAAAAGGGAATCGCCATTATTGAGTATTGATGCATATGCTCAAATAATGTTTGACAATGGTTTACATAAAATACAGATCATACAAAAGGTTTACCCGATTATTGCAGACAATACGGAAAAGCTATTTGATTTTATTTCCGGCTCATCATTAATTCCTTATCTCGAAAAAATGTCACCGCATGAACAGGAACTGTTTGTGACAGCGTATAAAAACAGGATACAAAAAGCATTTAAAAAATTTCCTGCCGTATACGCGTTTAAAAGGTTGCTGTTGTATGGATGCAAAACGAAATAGCAATAACTCACAAACCATTTAATCACAATTGTTAGCAGGAGAAAAGTGTACAAAGTAATCTGCTGTCATTATTAGCGTTTACAGCTATAAACGTACCCCTCCTGTTCTGGAGGTTGTTAAAGTTTAAAATAACCCTCAATTGTCAGACTAATAGGTTATCTTCGTAATGACAATTTGAGTTCTGTCGCTCTTGTAAACATTCTCTCCTTACCTTTTACATCTGCCATTTTCTCAAATATTTTTTTATTGAATTATAGCATTATTATGAACATTTATGTATCGAACCTGGGCTACAGTTTCCAGGACGAAGATTTAAGCAAACTTTTTGGAGAATATGGTAGCGTTTCTTCTGCAAAAGTTATTACCGACAAATTTACTAACAGGAGCAAAGGCTTTGGCTTTGTAGAAATGCCTGACAAACAGGCTGCAGAAACAGCCATTAAAGAACTTGACGGGAAAGTGATTGACGGTCGTCCTGTAAAAGTATCAGAAGCAAGACCAAGAGAAGAAAACCAAAGCCGCAACAACAATTATGCTAAACGTTGGTAATTGAGGCTTTGCAGGGTTGGTATAAAATCATCACACTACTTACTCATTTATATGGATATAGAAAGAATTGAGCGTTATATTAAACCCAGCATCCGCAACAATGCGACTATTGATATTCATTTTAAGGGCCGGTCACCAGTGACTGGCCTTTTTATTCGTGCAACTGATTATAATGAGCTTAAATCCAAAAATTTCTGGCGTGTAGTGCAAATATCACAACTGCAAAAATGGTCAGAAACAAATGATATTAATGTAGCGAGAATATTTAACGGAGCTTCATTTACCTCACTTACAGAAACGAAACTTTAGGACATCTATGGCAACAAGCTGGAATAAAAAAGAAAGAGAAAATAAAAAGAAAGAAGAACGTAGAAAAAAAGAAGAAAAAAGACAGGAGCGCAAAGAAAATGGTGGCAAGGGTAAAAGCCTTGACGACATGCTGGCTTATCTTGACGAAAATGGTAATCTTAGTTCAGTGCCGCCAGACAACAGAAAACGAATAGAGATAAATGCTGATGATATAGAGATTGGCGTTCCTAAACAAAAAGAACTAACCCCTGAGGAGTTGATACGAAAAGGAGTTGTTACTTACTTTAACAATGCAAAAGGATTTGGCTTTATTGAAGACAGCGAAAACGGGCAACGCCTGTTTGTACACCAGTCATCATCCGGCAAACCACTGCAGGAAGGTCTAAAGGTAACATTTGAAATAGAAAAAGGACCAAGAGGATATAATGCGGTTAATGTTATAAGCGCAAAGCAGTAAAACTAAATACCAATACATTTTTACCCTGCAGATTCTTATTGCTCATATTAACTACAGTATTATGGAAATAAAAAAAGAAGACCTTGTATTCAACCATTATATATGGAATGAAGATAGTGATGGTATAAGGCAGGACATGAGCCCTACCCGAAAAGTGTTTGACAGAAATAACGGCGTACATATTTTATGGATCGCCAATTGGTATACGAATGAAAATCCTGGATTCCAGAAGTCTGATATTGTAAAACTGGAAACATTGCTTTCTGAGAAATTACCTTCCGGTTTGCTGAGTGAAAGATCAGTTTGTAACTGGCTGGTGAATAACTAAAGACCCGTAATACACAACCCAATATATAACCCTTCCCAAGAGAAAATTGTACCATGCCTAAAATCACTTACAACAATAGAAATGCTGTATTTTTTACTTCATTAAAAAAAACAGTTGACAGGTATTTTGAGCAAACCGGCTTTAAGAAAACCGGCAATATGCATCTATATATAAAATCAATTGTTTTTATTCTTGCTGCCATTGGTTTGTATACTATCTTATTATTTGTTAAGATGCCGGTATTGACAGGTATTGCCACAAGTACACTACTGGGTTTTATTTTAGCGTGCATTGGGTTTAATGTAATGCATGATGCAAACCACGACAGCTATTCTTCCAGCAAATGGGTTAATAAAACCCTTGGGTTAACATTGAATGCTTTAGGTGGAAATAGCTTTATCTGGAAGCAGAAACATAATATCATTCACCATACCTATACCAATATTGATGGTGTTGATGATGATATTGCCAAAAGCCCTTTTATCCGTATGTGCAGTACACAAAGGTGGGTATCAGCTCACAGAATGCAACATCTGTATACACCATTACTATATGCCATCAGCTCAATGATATGGGTTTTATACCAGGATTTTGAAAAATACTTTAAAAAGAAAATTTGCAGTACACAACTCAGGCGTATGACAATTGCGGATCATGTTTTGTTCTGGAGCAGTAAACTGCTGTATATTATATTTTACCTTGTTATTCCCATGGCAATGGTAGGATGGAAATTATGGCTCCTGTATTTTATATGCCTGCATATAGGCCTGGGATTCACTTTATCTATAGTGTTTCAACTGGCACATGTCGTAGAAGAAACAACATTCGATTTTGTAAGTGATGCTGATGATAAACATATAGAAAATGAATGGGCAGTACACCAGGTGAAAACAACCGCCAACTTTTCTTCAGGAAGCAAAATAATTTCATGGTTTGCAGGCGGACTGAACTACCAGATAGAACATCATTTATTTCCCAGGATAAGCCATATTCATTATCCCGCACTCAGCCGGTTCGTAAAAACAGAATGTAAGGCTTTTCAATTACCCTATAACAGTATACCAACAATGAGTGCCGCTATAGCATCGCATTTTCGTTTTATAAAACTAATGGGAAAAAAACCATAGTTATTAGTATATTGTATCGAAAGTGCTGCATAAGTTTTAACCCTGTAAACGTTGCTGATGTATTACATCCTGTATGCCTTTTTCTACCTGGTATCATTGCTGCCAATGCGCATTCTTTACATCTTATCTGATCTGATGTTTTTCGTAGTTTATCATTGTATTAGCTATCGTAAAAAAGTAGTGTTCAAAAATCTCGAAAAAGCATTTCCTGAAAAATCCGGAGCAGAACGCGCAGGTATAGCAAAACAATTTTACAGGAACATGATTGACTCCTTCATTGAAACATTCAAGCTGCTCAGTGCATCTCCACGCTTCCTGTTACGCAGGGTAACAGCGAACTGGGAAATATTAGAACCTATGCAAAAAAGCGGGAAGAGTTGCCAGCTTCACCTGGGACATACTTTTAACTGGGAATGGGGGCATCATGTATTGCAAATGAACACCATTTACCAGGTGCTGGTGGTATATGGCCCGCTGTCGAGCAAGGCATTTGAAAGATTACTACTCGGCATCCGCACAAGGTTCGGCAGCAAATTCATTCCTGCTTCAGATATGAAACATTCGATTGCTCAATACGCAGATACACAATACCTGCTGGGATTGGTTGCAGATCAAAGTCCGGGTAAACCACAACAGGCTTACTGGCTCAACTTTCTTAATCAACCCACAGCTTTTATTCCAGGTCCTGAAAAAGCTGCGCGAAATCTTAACCTACCGGTACTGTTTGCTGCTATATCCAAAACGCGCAGAGGATATTATCATGCCGAATTAACAATAGCAAGCGAACAACCTGCCATGCTTAAGCCCGGCGAATTAACGCTCATGTATGCACGATTTTTAGAAGACACTATTCGTAAACAGCCTGAAAACTGGCTCTGGAGCCATCGCAGATGGAAACACACCTGTAAACCGGAATATGCGGAGCAATGGATTGGAGAAGAACAGTCTGCTATGGGAGTATATCAATATTAGATCCTTATAACTCAACGAATACCAGGTACCCCTTCATACAGCAGCAATCGTAATATATCAGCATTTCTGAGGTGCCAGCTTCCCCAGGAAACAGGGGTATCACCATTTGCATCTTTCGCAACAGGCGCTGCACCTGCATCCAGTAACATTTTAATAATGGCTGCATTTGCATAAGCCGCAGCTCTATGTAATGGTGTTTCTCCCTTTAAGTAAGCTTCGCGCATAAAGCAAAGGGTTGGCTCACCTGCTATTGTTTTTTTATTTACATCTGTGCCTGCCGCTATTAAAATCTTTACAATTTCTGTCCTTTCGGACATCTCACCCGTTTTACTGATAGCATAATGTAAAGCATTTTCCCCGGTTTTTGCAAAAGCGAAATTAGCGTCTGCGCCTTTATTCAATAACCATTTTACTGAAGCGGCTTTGCCATTATAGGCTGCATTACATAGCAGGTTAGCATCTTCAAATGATAGTTTTGCTCCTAACCTGTAAAACAAATCCAGTGCTTTTATATTACCTTCCCAGGCAGCAGTAAACATGGCAAAATTCCCCCAGGCATCCGTATAATTGATGTCTGCGCCCCGGCTTACCAACTGTTCAACAGATGCCAAATCACCATCAAAAGCTGCGCTCAGCATTGCTTTATTCAAATCTTCCATTTTGTCAACAGGTAACATTACTTGTTATTTTTTATAGTCACTCTTCAGCGCCTGTCCCCGGATTTGATATCCATTTCAGATAATCAAAAATACACACTCCTGTCAAAGCTTTTTCAAGGGAATTTTTTAGGATGAATAAATTTCAACGGTATAAAAACTTTCTTCCCTTCATACGCTGTTTTAACCAGTTCGTACAGATACTGCTTTCCGGTACCTCTCCGCTTTAATAATCTTGCAGCATTATTATTCTTCAAACAAACTATGTATGACTAAAATAAAACGGTGGATAAGCTTTTTTCTGATCCCGCTTGCTTTTGCCTGTACCAAAACAGGTTCTCTTTCTCCAACTCCCGGAACCAGTCCGCTGGTTACTGCAGCCGGGGCACCTGCCGGAACTGCTGTCACTAAAACTATCGGCGTCAACGGTGGCGCCATCACCAGCACCGATGGCAATATCAGCATTACCATACCCGCCGGGGCGCTGGCAGACAACCAGGAAATTACTATACAGCCGGTAGTGAATAAGCTGCCCGCAGCATATGGGAATGCCTACCGCTTAACGCCGCACGAAATCAAATTCCTTAAACCGGTAACCATTCGCTTCCGGTATAATGAAGACAGCATAAAAAATACAGTGCCTGAATTGCTCGGCATTGCATACCAGGATCAAACCGGTAAATGGTTCAATGCAGCAGAAGCTGCGCTGGATAAAGAGCATCGCACGCTCTCCGTAAGCGCTACGCATTTCAGCGACTGGGGCTTTTTTCCATATTTCTATATCGACCCTTCGGAAGCGCTTGTTGATCCCGGGGCGCAGCTTGATCTCCGGGTAATGGCGACCGTACCTGAAGACTATGGCGATATTCCGCAGCCCGACGGAAGTCCCCTTATGCAGCCTTATCAGCCCGGCAGCGAATATTTCGGAGCCTGGAATTATGTTGGCGGAGGTTCTCTTGAAGGGCAGGGTAATAAGGCACATTACCAGGCACCCAACGCAGTGCCCACTATAAATCCGGAAGCCGTAAGTGTAGCAGTGAAGATGAAACGAAAAGGACAGTTCCTGCTTGTATCGAATATTACCATACGTACAGAATTTCACATTGACTATATGCAGGTAGATGAAACAGAAGTACATGCCGGCGGACTCGATTACCCAAGCCGCCTGTGGATCTATGGTAGCTTTGGAGAGGATCCGGGGAAAAGCAAACGCGCCGTAAAGATCAACAATGTTGCGGTCATTGTAGCTTTCTGGACACCGGGCGTGATCGCCTGCGATATTCCCACTTTAGGTCCGTCCTCTTCAGGCATGGTAGAAGTATTGTCGGGAAAGACTTCTGCCCAAAAGCTACTGAATGAGTGGCTCGTTGATATGTATTATAATAAAGTGGAAAGCCCTGGCGGTGCACTTACCAAAAAAGTAAACCTCGTTTTGCGTTTTCGCGGCGATGCCGAAGGCTTCTTTAAGCAGGGACAAGTACCGATGGTAGATGAAACTAACCTGAATAAGAACTGTGCAGGCATTATTAACATGTCTGCCGGAAGCTATACCAGTCATACTACTATGGATGGCTGCGGCGACTATACCGTAACCTGGGATGCTATCCATGAACTGAGAGTGGACCGGAAAAAGAATACTGAAGCAGGCGGACTGAGCGGCAGTGTAGTAAATAAGCCCGGTGGCTTTGATATAAAGATCCGATTCATAGCGGAAGATGTGCTTATGAGTCACCGCAAGTTTGTGGATTGCCATAGTGGCGGCTCTAACAATCATGTGCCGGAAGCCATCGAGATACAGGGATTTCATGAAACCATCATTCCACTCCGTTTCTCCCAATCTGATGCTAAAGCATCCATCAAAGCCGGGGAAATGCCGTTGCAGACCGGTACCGGTGTGGCATCAGGGCTCTATTTCGACGTTACCGATTATGTGCCGGCCAATTTCACTACCCGCCTGTACTGGGGTGAAGCACGGCCGAAATATGAGTAGATTGTATAAAGGATACGCGTTGTATGAAAAGGCTATCACATATGATGATAGCCTTATCGTTTATATATCCAGGCTGCGTAATACTCTATATTATTATAATTAATTTTTGGCGATAAAACAGATACTCATACTTTGGGTACATTTCAAATTTTCGCATGCACATAGTGTAATGTTTAGAGCTGAAAACGTAACCTTGTAAAAGCAGGGTTTTATTTACCAAAGGTTATACAATAACACATGTGTTATATTTTCATTTGCTTGATTATAACACATGTGTTATATTTGTATCAGTGCTAACCAGAATACTATTTATGAAATTTTCTGAATTACAAAAAAGGTTGGAACGTGATGGGGTGGTACATTGAAAGAACAACAGGACACCACATTTACGCACATCCTACAAAGCCTGGAAAAATACCTGTTGGTAAACACGGCGCAAAAGAAGTGCCGACCGGAACCGAAAAGAAAATTCTAAAATTAGCAGGTTGAGATAACCTGCTTTAAAAACTAAACGTCTATGGATTCTGTAAAAAAAGTTACAGCAGTTGTTGAAGCTTCAAAAGATGGCTTTGGCATTTATGTGGAAAATGATGATTTACCACTCACCAGTTTTGGCAGCACAATTGAAGCAGCTAAAAAAGACCTGGCGGATGTTTTAAAAGAAATGGTGCAATCTTATAAAAAAGCAGATTTACCCAAAGCTTATAATGGCGGAAAAATTGAGTTTGTTTATAAATATGATATAGGCAGTATACTACAGCATTTCGGGGTGTTTGATACCTCCGCATTAGCAAAAAGGTTGGGGATAAACGCGTCTTTGCTCAGGCAATATAAAGGCGGTTTAGCTAAAGCAGGGCCCAAGCAAAAACAGAAAATACAGACAGGTTTACACAATTTAGGCAGGGAGTTACTGTCTATAAAAATGTAGCATGCGCCGACCGTAAAAAACAATAGCCGCTTAAAGCGGCTATATATCCAGCTATTTATAAAATTTTATGTTACCCTAAGTGAACAAATTACCGAACACTTTTTAGGAGATTTGAAGAGGTTGGAAGCTATAAGTTAAATTACAGCCCATACCATTGCTACAGTTGCCTACACACAATTCTCTCTCACTGTGGCCGTACAAGCATGACAAGCCATTGAATACATTCCATGAGAATGTGTTTAATGATTTGTATTTGAGATCATCAGAACCTATCTCTCTGTTTAACAGAGATCAATATTCGTCCACACAACTCCGGGGCTGTTGCGGCAGCCTTGTCCTACGAAACATTTTATTATTACTTTTACTTAAGCTTTTTCAAACCCAATTATTTGTATTTAACTGTAATTTATTGACCTCTAAAGCTTTCCAAATATTATTCTTATATCTGGTATTATTATCCTCCATAGCAAATGCACAGGTAATCTCTACCATTGCCGGCAATGGTCTTAATGGTTTCGGAAATAATGGGATACCGACGTATAGCGGAGATGGGGGGACAGCATTGAATGCTCAGCTATTTCCCTTCCGGCTTGCCATGGATTCGAAGGGTAATATTTACTTAGCTCAGGCAAGTGCATTTTACACAGTACGAAAGATTGACCATAATACCGGGGTTTTAAACACTGTAGTGGGTAATGCAACGCAGGGCTATTCAGGTGATGGAGGTCCAGCAATTGCAGCACAATTGAACGAGCCAAGAGGGATTGCCTTTGACTCAAAAGATAATTTATACATCGCAGATTACTGGAACAACTGTATCCGGCGAGTAGATGCGGTCACGGGTATTATTACAACCGTTGCAGGGGATGGTACCAAGTTAAATGGTTACACAGGTAATGGTGGACCGGCGAAGGACGCATTGCTTTCCAATCCATTTGAACTTGCTTTCGATGCCGCTGATAACCTGTACTTCACTGATTTTAGCAATAATTGCATTCGCCGTATCGATGCAGTGACAGGGATTATTACCAATGTCGCCGGGAGTGATCCTCCAGGTTGGGCAGGCTTTACAGGAGATGGAGGCTTGGCTGTTGACGCCAGGCTTTATGCCCCCATGTCGCTTTTAATAGATAATGAAGGCGATCTTATATTTTCAGATTTTGTAAATCACAGAATCCGTAAGATTTCCGCGCAAACAGGGATTATCAACACTATTGCAGGAAATGGAGATGAAGGTACTGCAGGAGATGGTGGTCTGGCAATAGATGCAGAGATTGCTTACCCCCGCAACATTGCGTTGGATGGATGCGGAAACTTATATATAACATCTGGTATCAACAATCAAACCAGCCCTTACATTAGAAAAGTTGATAAACTTACCGGTATTATCACAAAAATAGCTGGCAATGGCTTACTGAATTACAGTGGCGATGGTGGTACTCCTTTATCCGCAGGTATGAACCCAGAGGGACTAATATTTGATCAGCAAGGAAACATGTTAATTGCCGATGGCTATAATTACAGAATAAGAAAAGTAACTATGCCTCCTCATGAACCGCTTATAACAAAAGTAGAGGCCGGATGCCCTTCTTCAACCGTAACCTTTAATATGGAGGCCATATGCAATGTTAATAGTGTTACCTGGAATTTTGGCGATCCGGAAAGTGGCGACAACAATATTTCCATGGCACAAAATCCAACACATAATTTCTCAAAGCCGGGCGCCTATATAATAACCGCTACAATTCCGGGTGGAACCGGAGCTATTTCATCACAAACAACGGTTGTTATCAGAAATTGCGATGCTCCGATAATTGACGATCGCGAGTTGTGGGTACCCAATGCATTTACACCAAACCAGGACGGATTGAACGATGTATTCAGAGCCATTGGGTCAGATCAGTTTTCTTATTTCGAAATGTCAATCTACAACAGGTTTGGACAGCGCATATTTTACACGCGAAGTATATCCAAAGCCTGGGATGGAACGTTCAATGCACATCCATGTACACCTGGAGCTTATCATTATCAGATAAAATATCAGAAGGAAGCATCACCACTCAAAATAAAGTCAGGCAGTATTATGCTGATCAAGTGAGTTACGTTTACCTGCAAGAAAAACCATTTGACGATTATAAAAAACACGAAGGTAAAAATGACGCTTTTTGGAAAAAGGTAGATGTTAACAATATTGAGTGGGAAACGTTATACGATATACAGGCGTTTTTTATGCAACACCCCTATTTGAACATAACAGCCATGGCTAAGCTAGCCGGTATAAATGCCAGCTTAATGAGGCAATACAGCAGCGGTGTAAAACACCCATCCGCAAACCAGATGCAGAAAATTGAAGCTGCCATTAAGCAGATTGTCATAGAGTTAAAAACGATAAACCTTTACGCGACATAACCAAACCACAAATAAAGGCTCTATCGTATGTAACGCGGGTCCACACCACACACAAAGCAATGCAGTGAGACTCGGCTTTGAAGAAACAGCGTAATAAAATAAAAAAAGACAAGATTTATCAACCTTGTCTTAATCTGTTACCCGACCTGGATTCGAACCAAGGCTATCAGAGCCAGAATCTGATGTACTACCACTATACGATCGGGCAATGGGGCTGCAAATATAATGGCTTATTTGGTTTCTAAAAAACACAGGCGAAACTTTAATCTTTCAACTTTTTAAAATTAGTTTCGGTTTTGAGCTGCCGGCACTATAATTTGCATGTTCTATACGATTGCTCCAGGAACAGATATTATTGAATAAATATTCATCACAACTGAATTATAACCAAAAGCATGGCACTCTTAGAAAAGCAATTGGTAGTAAAAAAATCTACCCTGCCCAACGCCGGTAAAGGACTTTTTACCCGGAAAACCATCCCCAAAGGAACCCGCATCGTTGAATATAAGGGAACCATTACTACTTGGAAAGAAGTAGATCATAATGAAGGATCAAACGGCTACATATACTATATTAACCGCAATACGGTGATCAATGCCCGCCCTCACCCGGACTATCTTGCACGATATGCTAATGATGCAAAAGGTATTGCCAAACTAAAAGGCGTTACCAATAATGCCGTTTACGCAACGGAAGGCTTAAAAGCATACATTGAATCAACAAAAGAGATACCCGCAGGCGCAGAAATATTTGTTGGCTACGGAAAAGAATACTGGGATACCATCAGGCATAATATTAAGCTGGATAAGAAGAAAAAGGGTGGTAAATAGCTGATAGCAGCTATCAGCTTTAAGCTTTCAAAAATTCATACCTGATATCAATACATTGGTATAGCATACAACTTTCTATGTCTTGTTCAATAAACAAATTGGGATACACTGATAGACTGACGGCTGATAGCTGATAGTTGACACCTGACCGCTCACCTGCGGAAAAAATTCCACACCTGCTTTGATTTTTAATACATAAAATATAAGCGTTCTTATATATCTCCCCCTGCATCAACATTTTGTTTTGTTGCTTCACCTGTTTTCCTGGGGGCATGATTATTGGCTTTCTTTCCCATTATGAAAGTAAGCAGTGCTACAGATAAAATATCCGAACTGGTTCCACAGGCAATTTCCGCTATCAAAAAAAACATCATTACCCCTCTTTTTTCAGACAACCTTCTCGAAAAATATGCTGACGAAAAAGAACCGCTGCGTTCTGAGCTTTTCACGCTACAGCAAATGGAGCAACATGCGCGTTCATTAGCTTCCAAACATATACTTACCCAAAGCAAACCTTCTGAAAAAATGCTGAAACGCTTAAGCGATAATGAAAGCATTTTGATGGATGTACATAACCTGCTTACTGAAACCGTTAAGCAAAACAGCAGAATAAACCCGGCAGGTGAATGGTTACTCGATAATTTTTATTTAATAGAAGACCAGGTATACACCGGAAAAAAACATCTGCCTAAAGGCTACAGCAAAGCATTACCTCAATTAGCCAATGGCGCTTCTGAAGGCTTGCCGCGTGTGTATGATATTGTAGTTGAGTTGATCTCTCACAGTGATGGCAGGGTGGATATGGAAAGCCTGTCTGGCTTTATACAGGCTTACCAGTCTGTAACCGCATTAAAGATCGGGGAGCTATGGGCAATTCCTATTATGCTGCGCCTGGCCCTGATTGAAAACCTGCGGCGCCTCTCTACACAAATAGCATTGGACATACTGCACAAAAATCTCGCTGATTACTGGGCAGACCAGATGATTGGGACGGCGGAAAAAGATCCCAAAAATTTAGTAGTAGTGCTTGCGGATATGGCAAGATCAAAGCCGCCGGTTAAAGGTTCATTTGTAGCAGAACTTACCAGGCGCTTACAGGGCAGAGGATCTACCCTTGCTTTGCCGCTTAGCTGGATTGAACAATTTGTAAGCGATAGCGGGCTTACGGGCAATGAAGTAGTGCAGATAGAAAATCAGAAACAGGCCGCAAGGCAGGTATCAGTAAGCAACAGTATAGGCAGTCTGCGGTTTTTAAACGCAACCGACTGGAAAGCTTTTGTAGAACAGGAAAGCACAATCGAAAAAATCCTGAAACAGGATATTGACGGTGTGTATGGTGAAATGGATTTTTATACAAGAGATAACTACCGCCACGTCGTTGAAAAACTATCTAAATGCAGTGAACGCTCAGAGCCTGAGGTAGCAGCCCTTGCTATTGAGCTTTCGGCACAAAACCGGAATGAGGACAGAAAAAAACACGTAGGTTATTTCCTGGTTGATAAAGGATTGAAAAAACTGGAAAATGTGGTAAAGGCGAAGCTCCCGTTTGGAGACAGGTTACGGAAAGGCATAACCGAAAAACCGTTGTTTTGGTATTTGGCAGCAATCGCATTATTTACATTTTTACTATGCTGGTTTATTTTGTCTGCAGATCATGTTTACCCGCTTAAAAACTGGCAACTATACCTGCTGGCTTTTTTCGGTTGCATCGCTGCGAGTCAATCGGCTATCATACTGGTGAACTGGATATCCAACCTGCTTATTACCCCACATCCACTCCCTAAAATGGATTACTCAAAAGGTATTCCTGAAAATCATAAAACCCTGGTGGTAGTACCAACCATGCTTGGTACCATTGAAGAAATTGACAAACTCACCGAAGCATTGGAAGTAAGATTTATTGCCAACCGCGATGCCAATCTTTATTTCGCATTGCTTACCGATTTTAAAGATGCCTGTGAAGAGCATTCAGCAGGAGATGAAAAGCTTTTAACGCATGTACAAAACAGCATACAGGAATTAAACCAGCGGTATGGCAGCAATGAAGGGGGTATGTTTATGCTGTTTCACCGGCCACGTAAATGGAATCCCAAAGAAAAATTGTGGATGGGGTATGAACGCAAACGCGGAAAACTGGAAGAGCTGAATGCACTGCTCCGTGGCAATAGTAATACTGGCTTCTCAGTAATTATTGGTGATGAAAAAATATTCCCTCAGATTAAATATGTTATCACACTTGATACTGATACACAACTGCCGAGGGAGAGCGCATGGAAAATGATCGCCACCTTATCGCATCCTTTAAATAAAGCTGAATACTCAACCGCCAAACAACGTGTAACAAATGGCTATACCATTCTTCAGCCACGTGTATCCAACAGTTTACCGGGCGAGAGAAGTTCACTGTACGCAAGAATACATGGCAATGAGCCCGGCGTTGACCCATATACCTTAACTACTTCTGATGTATACCAGGATCTCTTTAAAGAAGGCTCATTTATTGGAAAAGGTATTTATGATGTGGACATGTTCATTCATGCACTTGACGGCAGATTTCCGGAGAACAGGATATTAAGCCATGACCTGATCGAAGGCGCATATGCACGGTCGGGTTTTTTAAGCGATGTGCAGCTGTATGAAGAATATCCCTCTACCTATTTTGCCGACATGAAGAGAAGACACAGGTGGATAAGAGGCGACTGGCAGATTGCACGATGGCTTTTCCCTTTTGTTCCTTCGCCACAAAAGCAGTACAGGAGCAATCCTGTTTCAGCGCTTTCAAAATGGAAAATATTCGATAACCTGAGGCGCAGCCTAGTTCCGGTGAGTCTTTTAATACTTCTTATTGGCTGCTGGATATATATGCCAGGCTCGGCAATAACACTAATGGTAATCGCTACACTATTACTGCCTTCAATTATTAAACTCACCTGGGACCTTGCAGCAAAACCCAAAGACATCGGTTACTATGCACATGTAGTATATATTTCAAAAAACTCTGTCAACACTTTTTTTCAACAGTTTCTAAACCTGGTGTTTCTTCCATACGAAGCATGGATTAATACTGATGCCATTCTTCGTACAGCATGGAGGATTTTTATTTCTAAGAAAAAATTACTTGAATGGAATCCTTATGGCAATACATTAAAATCATCTCCTAAAACAATAACCCAATATTTTAAAGCCATGTGGCTTGTCCCGGTTTTTGCTGTTGCTGTAACCGGCTGGCTTATTTATGCAGATCAACAGCAGGTTATTCCCTCCATATTGCTCGTTACATGCTGGCTTATATCACCCGCCATAGCCTACCTTGTAAGCGAACCGCGTAAGGCTAAAAAATCTGCGCTTACATCTGAGCAAACCACTTACCTGCATAAATTATCCAGAAAAACATGGGCTTTCTTTGAACGGTTTGTTGGCGCGGATGATAACTGGCTGCCTCCTGATAATTACCAGCAAAATCCTGATCCCAAAATTGCGCACCGCACTTCCCCAACCAATATAGGCTTGTCATTACTGGCTAATTTAACTGCGTATGACTTTGGTTATATTTCCGCAACAAGATTATTAGACCGTACCAGGAGAACCTTAGATACTGTTCAGGCACTGGAAAAATACCGGGGACATTTATATAACTGGTATGATACGGAAACGCTGGCATGTTTGCAACCAAAATACATCTCTACGGTAGACAGTGGCAATTTTGTTGGTCACCTGCTGGTTTTGCGGCAGGGGCTGCTGGCGCTGAAGGACAACAGCATATTTACCTCAAGATCTTTAAACGGGTTGCTTGATATCATCGAAATATTACAGGAGAAATATCCGGCAGACGAAAATATCATCACTGTAAAAAATGAAATATTAAAACACAGGCACTCCCCTCCCGTTACACTCAAACAGGCAATTTCCGCGGTAAATCATCTGAAAGATATATCAGCAATAATTATTTCGAAGGGTAAGGTTGAAAACGAAACAACAGTGCATGCAGACTGGATAGCATTGTATGAAGCGCAGCTCTATGACATTGCTTCGGATATATATGTGCTTTGCCCGTGGATATTATTGCAAACATCCTCATCAAAATTTGATGATTTAATTGCAGCAATTGATTTCATTCCCACCCTGCAGCAGCTTACACAAATACAGGTAAATACCCTGCCAAAAATAAAAGAATATTATAAAGCAGATAATAGTACAGCCGAAAATCAATGGCTTGACACATTTGTATCCTCTATACTGGAGTCTGCAAGGCGCGCAAAAGAAAGATTGTATACTATTGAAAGTATTGTAGCCGTCTGTTATGAAAATACTGTTATTGATTATGAGTTCCTGTATAGTAAAACACAAAGATTATTATCTATTGGCTATAACGCGGAAGAACATCGGAGAGATAATAGTTATTATGACCTGCTTGCGTCTGAGTCAAGACTTGGAGCGTTTGTTGCCATTGCACAGGGCAAAATACCACAGGAAAGCTGGTTTGCATTAGGCAGGCAGTTGTCTAATACAGGGCCGTTGCCGGTGCTGTTATCGTGGAGCGGTTCAATGTTTGAATACCTGATGCCATTATTGGTGATGCCTTCATATGATAATACGCTGCTCGATCAAACACATAAAGGTATTGTACTGAAACAAATTGAATATGGTGAAAAAAGAAATGTGCCCTGGGGTATTTCCGAATCTGGCTATAACATGATTGACGCAGCTATGAATTACCAGTATCGTGCCTTCGGTGTTCCCGGTACGGGATTGAAAAGAGGACTGGGAGACGACCTTGTTATTTCTCCATACTCCACTATAATGGCACTGATGGTTATGCCGGAAGAAGCTACAGAGAATTTAAGACGAATGTCTTCTTACGGTTTTGAAGATGAATTCGGTTTTCATGAGGCCATAGACTATACCACATCAAGATTACCGAGGGGACAGGAATATGCATTGATCAATTCGTACATGGTGCATCACCAGGGCATGTCTTTTCTTTCACTGTCTTATTTGCTGCTTAATCAACCTATGCAGAAAAGATTTGTGAATGATGTACAGTTACAATCAGCATTATTGCTGCTGCAGGAAAGAATACCAAGAGTATCCGTGTCCAATGCTCCTGCAATGCATATAGCTGAAAGTGGTATTGTAAGCAAGGAAGAAGTATATCCTATACGTGTGATCAATACACCACATACACCGGTGCCCGAAGTTCAACTGTTATCAAACGGCAGGTATCATGTAGTGGTTACCAATGCCGGTGGTGGCTACAGCCGGTGGAAAGATATTGCGGTTACACGTTGGCGTGAGGACAGCACCTGCGATAACTGGGGAAGTTTCTGTTTTATAAAAGATGTAGAAAGCAATGCTTACTGGTCAACAGCCTATCAGCCGCTGATGCAGGAAGGCGAACATTATGAAGCGGTATTCTCCCAGGGCCGCGCTGAGTTCCGCCGCCGGGATGCCGCCATGGAAACACATACGGAAATTGTTGTTTCGCCAGAGGATGATGTAGAATTGAGAAGAATAAAATTGACCAACAGATCGAGAAAGAAAAGAAAGATTGAAATAACCAGTTATGGAGAAGTAGTGTTAACCTCTCCTGTTGCAGATGCTGCACATCCTGCATTCAGTAATTTATTTATAGAATCGGAGTTGATTGAACAGCAACATGCTATTATTTGCACAAGACGTCCACGTTCGCAGCATGAAACGCATCCTGCCATGTTCCATCTTATGAAAGCATATAAGGCAAGCGTAAAAAATATTTCTTACGAAACAGACAGGATGAAGTTCATAGGCAGAGGCAATACCATACATCAGCCTGTTGCAATGCTGAAAAATGGTACAATGTCATCAACACAGGGCGCTGTACTCGATCCGGTTATTTCCATAAGGTATGAAATAGAAATTGACCCGCAGAAAACGGCGATCATTGATATTGTTACAGGTATTGCTGAAACAAAAGAAAGCTGTAAGGCATTAATAGATAAATACCAGGATAAATTTTTGGTTGACCGTGGTTTTGAATTGTCATGGACACACAGCCAGGTTATTCTCCGCCAGATAAATGCCTCTGAAAAAGACGCGCTGTTGTATAGCAAACTGGCAAGCGCAGTTATATACCTTAACCAGGCTTTAAGAACATCACCGGATATTATTGAACGTAATAACAGGGGACAGTCCGGTTTATGGGGTTATTCTATTTCAGGCGATTTGCCTATAGTGCTTGTACAGATTGAAGACGTGAAAAATATTGAGCTTGTAAAGCAAATGATACAGGCGCATGCGTACTGGCGTATGAAAGGATTGGCGGTTGATCTTGTAATATGGAATGAAGACTATGGCAGCTACCGGCATACCTTGCAAAATGAAATACAGGCATTGGTATCCCCAATGGTTGGCGCGCAAATAAAAGAAACTGCAGGCGGTGTGTTTATCCGTTCTTCAGACCAGATATCTAATGAAGACCGCATTCTTTTTCAAACAGTAGCCCGTGTTGTAATTTCAGACAGGCTCGGCACGCTGGAAGAACAGGTAAATAAAACCATCAAGTCAAAGAACATAATTCCTTATTTCACACCGCAAAAATTTTATCCTTCTATTACCACGGCTATATCTATGCCAAAAGATTTGCAATGCTTTAATGGCACCGGGGGTTTTTCACACAACGGAAAAGAGTATATCATCTTTACCAGCCCGGAAAAACTCACGCCTGTGCCATGGAGCAACATTATAGCGAACGAAGCTTTCGGAACAGTGATCTCGGAGAGCGGGCAGGCATATTCATGGCTGGAAAACGCGCATGAATACAGGCTGACGCCATGGAATAATAATCCTGTTGGAGATCTTGAAGGTGAGTGTTATTATTTGCGTGATGAAGAGAGTGGAAAATTCTGGTCGCCTGCGCCATTGCCCACCCGGAGCAAAACAGCATATATTACAAGACATGGATTTGGTTACAGCATTTTTGAACATAGTGAAGATGGTATATACTCAACCATGACAGTATTTGTTGACCGGGAATCCGGCGTAAAATTCACCTTGCTGCAATTGCACAATCAATCCGGCAGACCGCGCAAGCTTTCTGTAACCGGCTATGTGGAATGGGTGTTGGGCGAATTTAAACACAAAACACAAATGCATATTGTAACGAGTGCAGACACGAACTCAGGAACGATATATGCCAGGAACGCCTACAATCCTGACTTTGAAAACTATGTAACCTTTTTTGATGGTGATCATGCATTTCAATCCTTTACCTGCGACAGGAAAGAATTTATCGGGCGCAATGGCACAAACAGGAATCCGGAAGCGCTGAACAGGGTAAAACTATCTGGTAAATATGGCGCTGCGCTTGACCCCTGCGCTGCTATACAATCCCAGTTTGATTTGGGTATAGATGAAAAGCATGAAATTGTATTTAAACTGGGCGCTGCAAAAAACCAGGCAGCGGCGAATGCGATAATAGAGAAATTTAAAACCACCGGCGCTATACATCAATCGCTTGAAGCAGTTAAGCAATATTGGGAAGCAACACTCGGCACAGTACAAATTCAAACACCAGACGCCGCACTGAATATTATTTCAAATGGATGGCTCAACTACCAGGCATTGGCGTGCAGGGTATGGGGAAGAAGCGGATACTATCAATCAGGTGGTGCATTTGGCTTCAGAGATCAATTGCAGGATGTGCTCTCTTTATTATATACAAAACCGGAAATAGCCAAACAACAAATTCTGTTGAATGCTTCGCGCCAGTTTACCGAAGGTGATGTGCAGCACTGGTGGCACCCTCCAATGGGCAGAGGTGTAAGAACAACCTGCTCAGATGATTTTCTATGGCTTCCATTTGCCACTACAAAGTATATTAATTATACAGGTGATGAAAGTATACTGGATGAACAGATCACCTTCCTGGAAGGAAGATTATTGAATCATGGAGAAGAATCCTATTACGATCTGCCAGCGAGGTCAGGTTATGCTGCCGATTTATATACACACTGCGTTAAAGCCATTGAAAACGGGTTAAAATTCGGTGAGCATGGGTTGCCGTTAATGGGCTCCGGCGACTGGAATGACGGGATGGATAAGGTAGGAGAAGAAGGAAAAGGTGAAAGTGTCTGGCTGGCATTTTTCCAGTATAAAATATTGCGTGGCTTTAGTGAAATAGCAGCAGCAAGAAATGACACCGCTTTTAAAACGCACTGCCTGCAGGAAGCAGAAAATTTAAAAAAGAATATTGAAGCGCATGCATGGGATGGCAATTGGTATCGCCGCGCATATTTTGATGATGGCACGCCGCTGGGCTCTGTTCAAAATGATGAATGTCGTATTGATTCCATAGCACAAAGCTGGGGTGTGATATCAAATGCTGCCGACAATGAAAGAGTGATAACCGCGATGAATGCAGCATACCGGCAGCTCGTGAATAAAGAAGCAGGCATTATTCAGTTACTTGATCCGCCGTTTGATAAATCAACACTTAACCCGGGTTATATTAAGGGCTACGTGCCGGGCGTAAGAGAAAACGGGGGACAATATACACATGCCGCTATATGGTTTGTAATGGCTTTGATGGAGCTGAAGCAAAATGAAAAAGGCTGGGAACTGCTACAAATGATTAATCCATTAAACAGGGGTGGCGATGAACAATCTGTTGAGCGGTATAAAGTAGAACCCTATGTAGTTGCGGCGGATGTCTATGCACAGGTGTCGCATCTCGGCCGTGGTGGCTGGACATGGTATACCGGCTCTGCAGGATGGATGTATCAACTGATCATTGAATATTTCCTCGGCATGCAAAAACAGGGAAACAAACTTTATTTCAATCCTTCTATTCCTGCAGAGTGGAACGAGTTCTCTATCACCTACAAATATTTAAATACGGTTTATGTAATCAAGGTAAAACCCACTGATATTCCCGGCGCAGCACCACGGATTTTATACAACGGATTGCCTGTAACAGATAAATCTGTCAAGCTGATTAATGATGAAGGAGAACATATGATTGAAGTGACAGTTAATCCGGCAACAAAAAATGTTTCACCAGTTACAACAGAGCGCGTTCCAAAACAAATTTATTGAGATAACATTTAAAACAAACAATCATGGGCAAAGCACAATTAACATTAAAACAATCATGGGAGATGGTAAAAGAAAAACTTAAAGAAAACGATCATCGGCTTACCGATGAAGACCTTATATATGACCCTGAAAATGCTGATATATTACTGGAAAAACTTGCAAAAAAATTAAGCAGAACAAAAGATGAGATAAGGGTATTGATAGAGAGTATTTCGGAGAATGAGGGAAAAGCATCGTGATCGTTATTGCACAGGTTTTGATATGCACCTGGCATCAACCTTATATCATATTGCGCCGCGCTGTGGCTTGCTTGATTTCTATTTGTATACTACAAAGATATGATGCGCTGTACCTGTATATATGCAACTTTTTTTAGGTAGCTGTAGCGCAGCAGTATATTTGTAGCACTACCAATATGCAAGAACTAAAGGTGCAGGGGTTCATTTCTAATTTTCGTATGTAGGTACTACGCTGCGGTATAGATGCCTCGTGCCTCGGCATGACAAGCGGAAGAATGTATATTGAACGATAGTACCAATGTTCAACAATAGCACTAACACCTAACACAGCACTACGGCCTGTCATGCCGAGGCACGAGGCATCTGCACAATTACCATATATACGAAAATTTGAAATACACCCAGGTGGGGCGCACCATAATAACAAAACATATATTAGCAGGCAACAGTATCCGCTTACCTCCGCCTATACGAATTCCGGTAGTTACTATTATTCTTTCTTTGTTTGGCAGGTTTATATTCCGGGCCTTGGCCAAGTATTTGCGGTAAAGTCGCTTTTTCTATAGTTATACCAATTAGTTTTTCAATAGCACTAAAGCTATTCTGTTCTTTTTCTCCAACCAGTGTAAATGCTGCCCCATCAGCCTCTGCCCTTGCCGTGCGGCCAATACGATGCACATAATCTTCACCGTCCCGGGGAACATCATAATTAATTACCAGGTCAATGGTATCAATATCTATTCCGCGGCTTAAAATATCGGTAGCTACCAGTATTGTAATGCGCCCGCTTGTAAAGCCATTAATAATATTTTCTCTTTGCGACTGCAATAGGTCGCTATGCATCTCTTCAGCAGCAAAACCATGCTGCTTCAGGTTACGCACCAGCGACTTTACATTTTGCTTCCTGCTGCAAAAAATTAAAACGCTTTTATAAGGCGTATGCTGAAGAAGGTATTTTACTAGTATCGGTTTCTGTTCTTCAAAAACTATATAAGCCCGCTGTACTATTTTTTCAGGTGGCTTCGAAATAGCAATATTGATCTCAACAGGGTCTTTCAATATGTTCTTTGCAAGATTTCTTATTTTCGGCGGCATGGTTGCAGAAAACAACAATGTTTGCCGGTTTGCAGGAAGCGCGGTAATGATCCTGTTGATATCATCCTGGAATCCCATATCCAGCATACGGTCGGCTTCATCCAGCACCAGAAAGCGTAAGCCCTTCATAGATACATAGCCCATGTTAAGATGCGCAATAAATCTTCCGGGAGTGCAGATAATAATATCCGCACCCATCTGCAATGCTTTTTTCTCACTGGTAAAATTTTGCCCGTCGCTGCCGCCATATATTGCCAGGGAACTGATATCAGTAAAATAGGTAAGCCCTTCCACATGCTGTGCTATCTGTATAGCAAGTTCACGGGTGGGCACTATAACGAGCACGCTCACCTGCCCGCTTGAACCCTTTTCCAATAATTGATTAATGACAGGCAACAAAAAAGCGGCTGTTTTGCCTGTGCCTGTTTGGGCAGAGGCTATAATATCTTTACCATTAAGTATAGGAGGGATAACCTGTTGCTGCACGGGTGTAGCAGTTTCATAGTTGCTGGCCTCAATACCTTCCATAAGGTTAGGATGAAAATTAAACGTACTGAAATGCAATTGAATGATTATTTATGTTAGTCTTGAAATTCTTTTGGAACGGCATAAAGATACGTTTAAATGATTCACTTTTCACCCGGTATAAAATTCCGAGCAATTGTTTTTAAATCAATTGTGATTATACGCTAAAGTGTTATTTTGTTTAAAAAATATAGCGTTTCTGTAGTATACTTAATTCACCCGCTTTAAAATACCTGCCAACAGGTTGATAAAATAGATCAACTGTGTAAGCAGCATTAACGCAATAAATATTTGTACCACGAGTGTGGTACGGCGAACATTTATGTGCATTATATCTACACTTACAACATAGTTATTCGCTTTCCACAATAATAACCCGCTTATAGTAAGTGATAATGTGAGCGTAAGGCAGATATGCATCCAGGCAAGCCCCACTGAAAAAAGGGATTCAAAAGTAAAAATATAGAGCAGCCACAATAATAAAAGCAACATGGTTATCGCCCGCATGATAAATACAATGTCCAATACATAGTAAGTGTCGCGGAGATGCACATCTACAGTTTTGCTGTTATTTGCTCCTGCCAGGGAAACGACAGCAAGCAATACAGCAAGCACTAAAAGCAGGTGATATGGTTTACGCGTTAACAACATGATGGTTTTGCAAAGAAACAGAAAAGAGTGACAATATTACTCCCGGGTTATTCAGTTAGCGCAATGTGGTTATCCAATAGTGTAAGAATAACAAATATCATCTCTGTTAACCAGGGATTTCGTTTTTAAAAGATATTTTAATCTCAAAAGGAAATATCTATTGGTTGGGCCATAGTACAAAGTTTATCATTAATACCAAAGCCGGCAAATATCTCACTATCGTAAAAGTGATTAAACTAAAATCTCCGGGTTGCCCGTTTATAATATTACGATGAATTGCAAATCGGGCTTTTATTTTACCGGCTTCTTTTGTAAATCACAGGTAGCGCCTATGGCGCATAATTGAAACAATAACCGGATTATCTACAAACAGGTTGTGCTGATGACACAGAAGAAAGAAACGAAGCGGGAAAGTGAACAGGGCAATTGTGAAATGTATATTACTTAAAGCTGATTGCCGACGGTTGATAGCACATTGTATCTTGCCGCGTAACGGTTACCCGTTTGTTGCAAGATTAGCAGCGTTTTTATTTGCCCCGGTAAGGGGCTACCTGTGTACATAACATCAAAATACTCTTCAGGTAGTTTAATCAAATGATTCAGAAGCTGTTTAAAATTAGTTTTAAATAACCTTTGATATATTTCCTGCTAAGAATTCCGGTGTTCGCATCGGCGGGACAGGATTTGCTACACAAAGCGCCACAAAGCATACACAAAGTTACACAGAGCGTTATATTATTCTTTGTGGTGCTTTGTGTAGCCTTTGTGTACCTCTGTGAAATAACCAGGTTGTTACACCGGAATTATTCGTGATAATGAGTGTGATTCGTGGCTAAAAGTGTACGCAATCATTATATCAAAAAATCCCCGTAATCGTTTTTGAACAGCTTCTAAGACTTTAAGAATACTGTTTTTACGGCAAGTCCCTTTAATGTCATCTTTATATTTTTCCTGACAACAGGTTTGGTACTTGATATGACGATACCCTTAGCTATTTACTGTAAATGCTGTTGGAGATTACCGAGGATTTTTTAAAAGCGAAATCCCTGGCTCTGTCAATTTACGTATAACCGGTTTTGCCGGACGTTATACGATCAGGATTTACACTTACACTAAAATACAGTAACACATATTTTTCTTCAAGTGTTTACAGGTAATTACTAAACCAACAATTATTTATACAGAATGCCATAAAATAAAACGTAACCTGTTGTGTTCTATATCGCCAGCAATTTTAAAGTTCAAACCCCAAACCAGATGATTGACAATTTTACCCCGCTTCGTCATGCTTACTTTTTTCGTATAAAGAATAAGTCTTCAATACTTGCGTGCAAGCATTTTCTGCTTAACAAGATATTCTATTTGTTTTTATTACCCTTGTTTGCAATAGGAAGCAGTTTGCAATCTCAAGCGCAAACAACACTATCGGCAGGCGACCTTGTGTTTACGGCATTTGATGCTACCACAACGGTTACTGATGATAAGTTTTCTTTTATTCTTTTAGCAAATGTTTCGGCCAATTCAACTATTTTTTTTACCGACAGGGGGTACTTCGGCAGTGGTTGGCAGGCTGCTACTGCCACTACAGAAGGCGCTATTAAATGGGTAACCGGCAGCGCATTGCCGGCGGGTACCGAGGTGATGATTAAAAGCCTTGCCGCTACCGTTAACGGTATTCCAAACGGTACAGTAAGTTCTGTTTCAGGCAACGTTTCGGGGCTTTCGCTATCGCATCCTTCCGGAGATCAAATCATAGCATTTCAGGGAGGATCCGGCGACCCATCTGCAGGAGGGGTAACTTTTTTAGCCGGTATTCATTGGAACTATTGTCCTATTGGATATTATGATGTGTATACTACCGATGCCGGTTGGGACAATTTAGGAGGTTCTACTTCGTGTTCTGTAGGTCCCAACGCTTCAAATGTACCGCCAGGACTTACCGGCGGTGTTAATGCTTTCTGGATAGGCTTTTATAAACCTGTGGCTCCCGCAAAAGACATTCAGTGTTATACTAAAGGTCAATTCAATGGGGCCGGGGCGCCTTTTGCTACAATGGCGGCGCTTAGAACAGCGGCGCTTAACAGGGCCAACTGGGTACCTGTAAAAAGTGATGGAACAGACAACACTCCTATTACGATCCCTACAGGTTATACCTATGTATCATCAGCTTCTGTTGCTACTGTTACTACCACTGCTGCTACTTCCATTGCAAGCACATCGGCAGTTTTGGGTGGTAACGTAACCGCAGATGGCGGCGCAGCGGTAACAGAAAGGGGGATTGTGTGGGCAACTACCGCTAATCCAACCACGGCAAATAATAAGCTTGCTATTGGCAGTGGAACCGGAAGTTTCAGCAGTGCCGTGAGTTCTTTACCCGCAGGCACTTTAATCAATTTCAGGGCCTACGCAATTAATTCGGCAGGCACAAGCTATGGCAGCAACACCACATTTACCACTTTAACAGCCTCATCAGGATATACAGAAACGTTCGAAGGATTTTTAGATCATGCAGCAAGTTTTACCAGCAGTGGACAGCTTTTTACACTTAGTCCAAATCCCAAATTCATTGTAGATGCTTCTCTTCCCGATTATGGATATAACCGGAGTAATAAATATTTGAGTAATTACGGTGAAACAACCATCAAGACATATTCCATTAATGCAACCGGATCGTCCTTTACGATTAAAAGCTTGCGGTTTTATCCTGCGGCTGATGGAGGCTCAGGACCGCCTACCCAAAGTGGACCTATCACATTTACCGGAAAGAAAGAAGGTGGCATCGTGTTTACGTTTACAGTACCCAAAACCGCTTTCCTCACTAATGCAGATCCACCGGTGAGGGGATTTACTTTAATTGATTTCGCAACTCCTCCAATAGCTTCGCCATCTGATTACAGCAATTATCAAATTGATCAGCTTGAATTTGTACTGGGGGGAACCGTAAACTATTTTGCGCTTGACAATTTTGTATTCGGGCCGGCACCTAATACTAGTACCTCCGCTGCTTCTGCTGTAACAGGCACCAGTGCAACGCTGAACGGTATAGTTAACCCGGCAGGATATGCTGTAAGTAGTATCAGTTTTGATTATAGCACTTCTTCAACCCTCTCAACCGGTGTTACAACCAAAACTGCTTCACCTGCCACTCTTGTTTCCGGCAACAGCAATAGTTCCGTAACGGCTTCCGTTACAGGACTTACAGGCGGAACAACCTATTATTACAGGGTGAAGGCTACTAATGAAAACGGCACTAACAACAGTGCGTCTATTCTAAGCTTTACAACAACTGCCAGCACACCAGTTATCAGTTCACATCCTTCGAACAAAACGGTATGCGTATCATCTAATACCACTTTTTCCATAACAGCATCTGGCGCTACCAGTTATCAGTGGCAGGTAAACAGTGGTTCAGGATATACCGATATAAGCAATGGTGGAGTATATTCAAATGCTACAACTGCAACATTAACTATTACAGGAGTTACTGCAGGAATGAATGGCTATCTATATAGATGTGTAGCAACCGGATCGGGAACGGCAACTTCAAATGCCGGAACACTTACGGTGTCTAACATAACTGCTACTACCAGTCAAACGAATGTAGCCTGCAATGGAGTAAGTAACGGAGCTGCTACCGTTGTTGCTTCCGGAGGCGTTTCTCCTTATACTTATAGCTGGGCACCAAGCGGTGGCACAGCAGCAACCGCAACAGGCCTGGCAGCAGGTTCATACACCGTGACTATCACAGATAATATTACCTGTACTGCTACTAAAACTTTTACCATCACACAACCAACTGCGTTATCAGCAACAACATCCAAAACAGATGTTTCCTGCAATGGCGGTAGTAATGGAACGGCTACCGTATCTGTAACCGGCGGTACTCCATCATATACCTATAGCTGGGCGCCATCTGGTGGTACGGCAGCAACGGCAACTGGCCTGGCAGCGGGTACTTACACCTGCACTATTACTGATGCTAATGCATGCCAGATAACAAGATCATTTACCATCACACAGCCAACCGCATTATCTGCAACAACATCAAAAACAGATGTAAGCTGCAATGGCGGTAGTAATGGAACGGCTACCGTATCTGTAACCGGTGGTACTCCATCATATACCTATAGCTGGGCGCCATCTGGTGGTACGGCAGCAACGGCAACTGGCCTGGCAGCGGGTACTTACACCTGCACTATTACTGATGCTAATGCATGCCAGATAACAAGATCATTTACCATCACACAGCCAACCGCATTATCTGCAACAACATCAAAAACAGATGTAAGCTGCAATGGCGGTAGTAATGGAACGGCTACCGTATCTGTAACCGGTGGTACTCCATCATATACCTATAGCTGGGCGCCATCTGGTGGTACGGCAGCAACGGCAACTGGCCTGGCAGCGGGTACTTACACCTGCACTATTACTGATGCTAATGCATGCCAGATAACAAGATCATTTACCATCACACAGCCAACCGCATTATCTGCAACAACATCAAAAACAGATGTAAGCTGCAATGGCGGTAGTAATGGAACGGCTACCGTATCTGTAACCGGTGGCACACCATCATACACTTATAGCTGGGCGCCAAGTGGTGGCACAGCAGCAACGGCAACGGGTTTAGCTGCGGGCACTTACACCTGCACTATTACAGATGCTAATGCATGCCAGATAACAAGATCATTTACTATCATACAGCCAACCGCATTATCTGCAACAACATCAAAAACAGATGTAAGCTGCAATGGCGGTAGTAATGGAACGGCTACCGTATCTGTAACCGGTGGCACACCATCATACACTTATAGCTGGGCGCCAAGTGGTGGCACAGCAGCAACGGCAACTGGCCTGGCAGCGGGTACTTACACCTGCACTATTACTGACGCCAACGCATGCCAGATAACAAGATCATTTACCATCACACAGCCGGCCCTTCTTACGGCATCTGCTACTTCTTCCGCAAGTATTATATGCAGCGGCAGTACAACAGATATCGCACTAACATCTGTTCCATCAGGCGCTTCGTTTACCTGGACAGTGAGCAGCGTGAGCGGTAACGTGAGTGGTGCTTCTGCAGGAAGTGGCAGCATCATTGAACAAATATTAACAGGTAATGGGATTATTAATTATGTAGTCAGCTTTACCAATGGCACGTGCACTGGTACACCTATCACAATACCTGTTACTATAAATGCGCCCACTGTCATCACCGGCGAACCGGAGAATAAATTCATAGATGAATACGAAACAACTTCTTTTGCTGTAACCGCAGATTATGCAGGTTCGTACCAATGGCAGGTTAACGATGGTGAGGGCTTTGTAAATGTGAGTAACAATGAAATGTATGCAGGCGCACAGGCAAACGAGTTAACGATTACCGGTGCTACAGAAAGCATGAACGGTTACCTGTATCGTTGCATCGTGTCTGGTAACTGTTCACCGGCTACCTCAACAAATGCTACGCTGAATGTTAAATTAAGAACACCACAGTATATTACATTTGCTTCAACAAACCAGGTAATATATGGTGTAGATGATTTTTCTCCTGAAGCCATAAGCGATGCAGGGCTGGAGATTACATACACCAGCGGTGATATCACAATAGCTGAAATAGTAAATGGTAAAATACATGTGAAGCGGGCGGGTGACGTTACCATTACCGCGAGCCAGGCAGGAAACAGTGATTATAAACCGGCTACTTCAGTTACCCAGTTGCTTACTATCAGCAAAAAAGATATTACTGTAACGCTTAACGCGAGTCCTGCTATTACTAAAACATATGATGGCAATGCAGGTGCAACACTTGCGACTTCAAACTATGCGCTCAACGGAGCAGTAGGAGAAGACGAAGTGTATGTAACCGGTGAAGCAGCATATGACGATAACAAAGCAGGAAATGATAAGCACATCACCGTAAACAATTTTATATTGCATGGTCAGCAAAAGAATAACTATAACCTGATCACTGCATCTGCTGATGTAAATGGCTCAATTTCCAAAAAAGAAATCAGCATTACGCTCAACAGTACGCCGGCAATCACCAAAACATATAATGGCAATACCGCTGCCACACTTACCGCAGCAAACTATATCATTTCAGGTATTGAGGGCGAAGATGAAGTAAGTGTTACCGGAACTGCAACTTACGAAGACAAGAATGCAGGCGCAGATAAAAATATTACTGTAAACAATCTTGTTTTGCAGGGTAATGATAAAGATAATTACGAGTTAGTTACAGCATCTGCTGTTACGGCAGGAAGTATCACAACAAAACCAATTACCGTTACAATAGCGGCTCAGCCTGTAATCAGCAAGGTATATGATGGTAATACCACCGCAACTGCCAATGCTGCTAATTATGTTTTACATGATGCAGAAGAAGATGATGATCTGTCGGTATCAGCAACAGTTACTTACGATAATATGAATGTGGGAGAAGATAAAGTTGTTACAGTAAGTGATTTTGTATTGAGTGGTGATGATAAGCAGAATTATACACTCGAAACAACTTCGGCACAAACAACAGGTATTGTTACAAAGAAAATACTGGTGGTAACACTTAACAGCTACCCGGCAATAACAAAACAATACGATGGTAATACCACCGCTACAATATCAGCAGGTAACTTTAGTATTGAAGGTATTGTTGGAGAAGATATGGTTCTGTTGAATACACCTGACACAGGAGTATATGACACCAAGCACGGCGGCAGTAATAAGAAAGTAACCGTTACCGGGTTAACAATATCCGGGGAAGGTGCAGACAACTATGAATTGGCGTCTGTAAAAACAGCCGCTGAAGTGGGAACCATTACAAAGAAAGCCATTACTGTAAGCGCTGATCCTCAAACCAAATTATATGGCAAGGCTGATCCTGTTTTTGCTTACACTACTGAAGGAAAGCTTGAAGGAGATGAATTACCGGGAAGCCTTGGCAGAGCAGAGGGCAAACAAGCTGGTGAATACGAAATAAACATTGGTACACTATCTGGTGGTGATGATTATGAAATAGAAGATTTCACCAGTGCAACACTTGTTATTACGCCTGCACCTTTAGTAATAAAAGCAGATAATAAAACCAAAAAGCAAGGCACGGCTAATCCGTTATTCACCTTTACTTACGATGGATTGGCAGAAGGCGATATTGCGGCAGACCTTGACACGCTGCCTGTTGCATCTACCAATGCAGTAAATGCATCACCAATTGGCACTTATGATATCAAAGCAAAAGGCGCTGCATCTCACAACTATGCTATTTCGTATGAAGATGGTAAACTTACGGTTACACCTTCAGGTAACGAAGCTTATAGCATGAAGGTTTGGACCAGCAGTCCTGATGTGATACAGGTAAGAATATACAGTGCTGTAGCGCAAAAAGCAACCATCACCCTGTATACTGAAGTAGGGCAGAAAGTGATCATTCAGCAAAAACAGTTGATTGCAGGTATTAATACTTACTCAATATATGCCGGCAACCTTGCCTCAAGTACTTATGTGCTGGGTGTAATGGCAGAGAAATTTAAAGACGCTCAAAAAGTAAAAGTAAAATAATGTACATGTAGGCTGCCTGCTTTCAACCGCAGGCAGCTTACTTATGTATTATCCAGGTAAATAACTTACGGTCTATTCAATCCTATAAATCAAATATTCATGCAAACCAGGTATAATAAATTCTTTTTTTCGGCTTTTGTTATTTTTTCCTGTGCGGCTAAAAGTTTCTCACAATCAGCAGAAACAATAAATATTGTCACTACCGCAGTGCCTTTTTTAAGAGTATCTCCTGATGCGCGTGCAGGCGGTTTAGGCGACCAGGGTATTGCTACCAGCCCCGATGCTAATACGCAGTTCTATAATGTAGCCAAATATCCTTTTATAAAAAACGAATGGGGTGTTGGTGCTGCTTATACACCGTGGTTAACAGACCTCGGGCTTAAAGATGTATATCTTGCTTCTCTTGCCGGCCACTATAAGCTGGATGAGCAACAGGTAATATCTGCCTCATTGCGGTACTTCAGCTTAGGTTCTATACAGTTTACCGATCCGTCAGGAAACGATCTCAACCAGGGACGCCCAAGAGAAATGGGATTAGACTTCGGTTACTCACGCAAGCTTTCAGATAAATTGTCGCTGGGCGTGGCGCTACGTTATATTTACAGCAACCTGGCGGCGGGTGCATCTTCACCCTATGCCGGCGCTTATAAAGCAGGCAATGCTGTGGCAGGTGATGTTGGATTATATTATACTACGGCAAACGAAGATGGCCAGGGCTGGCATGCCGGCGCAGTATTCAGTAACCTCGGCTCTAAAATTGGCTATACAACAGATGCCTCAAGAAAAAATTATATTCCTTCTAATTTTGGAATTGGTCTTGGGCACACATGGGTTACTAATGAAGTGCATAAAATTTCCATCAACGGGGAGATAAATAAACTATTGGTTCCTGCTCCCCCGGGTCAGGATGCAGATTCTGCTGATTACGCAAAGTACAATAGCGATGGCGTTGTAGCTGGATGGGCAAAATCTTTCAGCAGCAGTGCTATGGCTTATTCTGCCGGTGCTGAATATTGGTATAATGATCAGTTTGCTTTGCGGGCCGGGTATTATGCCGATAGCAGAACTATGGGTAAGCGCAGTTATTTTACTTTAGGTGTTGGTATTAATTACAATATTATAGGTTTAAATTTTTCGTATTTGCTTGCTTCAGGCAATGGTGTAAACAGAAATCCTTTATCAAATACGGTGAGATTTGGATTGATATTTAATATAGGCGGGACGGCAAATACTTCTGGCAAGCCTGATGATAAAAAAGTTGCTTATTAACTCATAAATATTTGCGCTGCAAAATCCTGTTTTATGAAGTTTTGTAGTTCATATCCGGGATGTTAAAAAAATAGCAGTATCATAAAAATAAAAACTCCACTCTTAAAAAGGCGGAGTTTTTATTTAAGAAATTAAATACCGGTTATGCAGTAACCTTTCCTTTCACCTTAGCTATAACTTCTTCAGCTATATTATTCGGTGTAGAGTTGTAGTGACTGAACTCCATTGTTGAAGTTGCACGACCGGAAGTTAATGAACGAAGCTGTGTTACATAACCAAACATTTCGCTCAATGGAACTTTAGCTTTAATAACCTGCAGGTTATTACGTGTGTCCATACCTTCCAGTATACCACGGCGGCGGTTGATATCACCCGTTACATCACCCATGTACTGATCAGGTGTCAATACTTCCACTTTCATGATAGGTTCCAGTAAAACCGGTTTTGCTTTACGTCCTGCTTCACGGAAACCACTTTTTGCACAAAGCTCGAATGACATTGAATCAGAATCCACATCGTGGTAGCTACCATCAAACACACGGATCTTCATGTCAACCATTGGATAGTTTGCCAACACGCCATTGCTCATTGACGTTTCAAATCCTTTCTGAATAGCAGGAACAAATTCACGAGGAATAGATCCTCCGAAAATATCATTCACAAACTGGAAGTTTTTCCCCGGGTTTTCCTTCAGCCACTCTTCATCAGCGGGCCCGATCTCGAATACGATATCAGCGAACTTACCACGACCACCGGTTTGTTTTTTCAACACTTCACGATGCTCAATAGTGTTAGAGAAAGTTTCTTTGTAAGCCACCTGCGGTGCGCCCTGGTTAACTTCTACCTTAAACTCACGGCGCATACGGTCAATGATGATCTCAAGGTGCAGCTCACCCATACCACGAAGTATGGTTTGACCGGTATCTTCATCTGTATTTACACGCAATGTAGGATCTTCTTCAACGAGCTTACCAATAGCAAGACCCATTTTATCAACGTCAACCTGTGTTTTAGGTTCAACTGCTATCGCGATAACCGGCTCAGGAATAAACATGTTCTCCAATGTGATAGGATGATTTTCATCGCACAATGTATCACCTGTTTTAATTTCCTTAAAACCAACCGCAGCACCAATATCACCTGCTTCAATAAAATCAATAGGGTTCTGCTTGTTCGCAAACATCTTCATGATACGGCTGATACGCTCTTTTTTACCGCTTCTTACATTCAATACATAAGAACCTGCGTCTAAATGACCAGAGTATGCGCGGAAGAATGCCAAACGACCAACAAAAGGATCGGTCATGATTTTGAACGCTAACGCTGCAAATGGTTCTTTAGGGTCTGGTTTGCGTATCTCAACTTCTCCTGTATCAGGATTAGTACCTTCAATAGCTTCAATATCTACCGGTGAAGGCAGGTAACGGCAAACCGCATCCAATGCAGTTTGTACGCCTTTATTTTTGAACGAAGAACCGCACATCATGGGAACAATGCTCAGATCAACGGTAGCTTTACGGATAGCTTCATGCATTTCTTCTTCGGTGATGGTGTTAGGATCATCAAAGAATTTTTCCATCAGATTATCATCATATTCAGCAACAGCTTCAACAAGATTAGCCCTCCACTCATTGGCTTCATCAACCATGTCAGCAGGAACATCTATTTCATCAAATGTCATGCCTTCTGTTTCCATGTGCCAGATGATACCTTTCATTTTGATAAGGTCAACCACACCTTTAAAGTTGTCTTCTGCGCCTATAGGTAACTGTAAAGGAACAGCTTTTGCACCCAGCATTTCTTTAACCTGCTTAACCACCATTAAAAAGTCAGCACCTGCACGGTCCATTTTATTTACGAAACCGATACGGGGAACTTTATAACGGTTAGCCTGGCGCCAAACAGTTTCTGACTGAGGTTCCACACCATCAACTGCAGAGAACAGGGCGATCAAACCATCCAGTACACGCATGGAACGCTCAACCTCTACGGTAAAGTCCACGTGACCCGGAGTATCAATGATATTAAAATAATATTTCTTTGTATCAGCAGTTGCCTTTCCTTTAACTGTAGGGAAATTCCACTGGCAGCTTACCGCAGCAGAAGTAATGGTAATACCTCTTTCTTTTTCCTGCTCCATCCAGTCTGTAGTTGCCGCACCATCATGTACCTCACCAATTTTGTGAATCATACCCGTATAACGCAGTATACGCTCCGTGGTAGTGGTTTTACCTGCGTCAATATGTGCCGCAATACCAAAGTTTCTTTGAAATTTTAAGTCTGCCATAAATTATAATTTGGAAAAAAGTTTTAAAACGAAAAAATGAATATTTGAAAACGTTCCGGAACAACCGGAACTGTAATTAACTATATGGTGGGGGCTACTCTCATATTCCGCCAAATAGAAGCAAGTCGTAAATACCAGGATGACTGCCGCTTCTTTTGGCGGCGCAAAAATAAGAATAAAAAATTAATTGCCAAAGGAAAAGGTGAAGGGTATAAGGTATAGGGTATAAGACCCTGCCTGCACACATTATGGTAGAAATTTATAATCCTTCTTTGATAAGCCTGGGCTGCGGGGAGGCTGGGAGGGGCTTTAATCCAGTATCTGCGGCACTCTTTCAACAGTTTCGTCATGATGAAACTGTAGTAACAGAGAAATCTGGAAAAAATTCTTAGCAGAAGATGTGCCTGCCGCGGTATAATCATACTGATGCAGATAACCACCCATCAATGTAGTATTTTTATCAGGCATATAACCCGCGCCAACAAATATCCTGTTCCGCTCAAAATGCGGTTTTTTATTGGTTAAGAAAATCTCTTCATGCGCATTAAGAAAAAATGTTTTGGCAGTTACCTTGGTATTGTTTAAAGGCAAAAAGGCATTCAACCTGTAGCGATACCTGTTTTTGTACCCGCCCTGTGCAAGCCAGCGTTGCTCCATCCTGTAACGATGTTCAAATTTTATCCTGTGCACATAATTGTTCATATTCAGCTGCTGCCAAAAACGAAATTCTTCATTGGCAAAAGGCTTTTTAAAGTTGCCGTCATTAGCGTAGGTAGCATATCTGCCCGTTCCCACCCACAATGAAAAATCCTTACCAATATACATTCCTGCACCACCCTTGGCTTCATAATAATAAAAGGCATCCATAAACTTTTGCGACCTTGTTTGCAGCTCCCCCCAGACAAACCATTTTTTATTAATATTATACTGGGCGTTTACCACATGCCAGGTACCGAGGTCTTTTTGCTGGGCATTAGCTGATAACGAGATCAACAGGCATGTACAAATAACAGGGATTATATTTTTCATCGTAAAAAAAAACCCTGCTGCATAAAGCAACAGGGCAAAAAAAATCAAAAAATATTTTAAACTCTGAAGTGAGCGAATGCCTTGTTGGCATCTGCCATACGGTGCGTATCTTCTTTCTTTTTGAAAGCGGCGCCTTCGCCTTTACTTGCAGCTATAATTTCATTAGCTAATTTATCGGCCATTGTTTTACCATTCCTGTCACGGCTGTAACGTACTAACCATTTGATGCTAAGAGATATCTTCCTGTCGGGACGAACCTCTGCGGGAATCTGGAAAGTAGCGCCACCAATTCTGCGACTGCGAACTTCAACTGAAGGCGTTACATTGTTCAATGCTCTTTTCCATATTTCATAACCGTTTTCGCCGGATAGGCTGGAAACACGATCAATAGCAGTATAGAATATTTCGTATGCTGTACTTTTTTTACCACCCCACATAAGGTTGTTTACAAAGCGGGTAACCAGTTTATCGTTAAACTTCGGGTCTGGTGCTAATGGTAATTTTTTGGCTTGTGCTTTACGCATGACTGTTTATATTATCTTACTTGACTTAAATTAAGCCTGTTATTTTTTAGCTTTTTCTCTTTTTGTTCCGTATTTAGAACGGCTTTGTTTACGGTCTTTTACACCCGCAGTATCAAGGCTGCCCCTAACAATATGGTAACGTACACCTGGCAAATCCTTAACACGACCACCACGGATCAACACAATGGAGTGTTCCTGCAGGTTGTGACCTTCACCCGGTATATAAGCGATAACCTCTACTTTATTGGTTAAACGTACTTTTGCAACCTTACGAAGCGCTGAGTTAGGCTTTTTAGGAGTGGTTGTATATACACGTGTGCAAACGCCACGACGCTGAGGACAGCTATCCAGTGCCCTGGATTTGCTCTTTGCCCTGATGATTTCTCTACCTTTTCTTACTAATTGTTGTATTGTAGGCATTCTAACCTTTTATTTTTGGGACGGCAAAGGTAAGCGCCTTACGGGAAAATGCAAAATTAAATAATCAAATTTCTGAAAAATATGTGGGGGGTATCAGCCGTTAGCTATCAGCATTGAGCTATCAGCGTTTGCTGCTAGGATCCAAAAAGCCTGCAACTCATAACCTGCGACCATTTAAAAAATATCCCGAAGCCGCAACGGCTGCTGAAAGCTGATCGCTAACGGCTGATACCTCAATCTATATTCCCCCTTGCCTGCACATTTGCCCCATTAAGCACTTTCACATAATACCCCTTTTGCCCCACCAGGTCGGTGTATTTTATGGGTAGATTAGAGCCGCTGCTCATTACAGGACTGGTTACCAATGAGCCTGTATTACCGTTTACCAAACCTAAGTTCGAGAAAACCAACTCATTACCTGATGCATCTTCCTTATTTATTACTGCCTCAAAAGTAGCATTTGACTGCCGGAAAGGCTGGCTTATGGAAATAGTGATTTTTGCATTACCGTTTGCCAGTTGATCTATGCGGAAACTCCCTGCGTCTACAGGGCTGCCACTGGAGGAATTATAGAGGCTATATTCTTTATAACCAATACTTGGATTCTCGTCTTTATCTTTTTTACAGGCCGAAAACACATTAACAGCTACGATAATTACAGCGCAAAGCAATGCGGTATTAAACATTCTTTTTGTCATAATCAAAGTCATTTGACTATACCATATAGAATATCATACCAGTATGAGGTTTCAGGTATCAGCTTTCAGGTATCAGGTTGTAAAGTTTCAGGTTGCAGGTTGTTATGCTGACAGCCGACTGCCGATAGCTGACGGCTGATAACTGATAGCTGATACCTAAACGCTTAATAACCAACCATGTGTATCTGCCACTTTTCTTTCTTTAATGGCATCCATATTCGCTTTCACCTTTGAGCTTAACGCCCAGTTGGCTTCATTAAATTCCATCACATAATCTTTATACTTCAATTTCTGTATCATGGCAATGGTGGCGGCAGTGCCGGTTCCAAATACTTCCTGTAATTTCCCCTCAATATGGGCATTTACCACCTCATCAATATGAATACGGCGCTCTTCCACTTTTACACCCATTTCCTGTAATATTGTTATCACGCTGTTTCTTGTAACACCATGCAGGATAGTTTCCTCTTCCAAAGAAGGCGTAAGCGCTACATTATCAATCACAAAAAACACATTCATCATGCCTACTTCCTGCAGCCATTTATGTTCAAAAGCATCCGTCCATAGTACCTGGTCGTAGCCCTGCTGTTGTGCCTTTGTAGCCGCCAGCATGCTTCCGCCATAATTACCCGCGTTTTTTGCAAAACCAACACCACCAGGAGCGGCGCGGGTGTATCTTTCTTCCACCAGTATATTCATTGGTTTGGGGAAATACGGCCCGGTTGGGCTTAAAATGATCAAAAACTTATACGTTTCAGAAGGGCGAACACCCAGTATCTGATCCGTTGCAAACATAAACGGGCGGATGTACAGCGAGTGATCTTTTTTATTGGGTATCCAGTTTTTATCCAGGGCAATGAGCTGGCGCATCCCTTCTATAAAAATTTCTTCAGGCACTTCAGGCATATTCATTCTTTGCGCAGAAGTATTGAATCTCTTGAAATTGTCGTAAGGTCTGAAAATAAATGCTTCGCCATCAGCATCCTTATAGGCTTTAATACCTTCAAAAATAGATTGCCCGTAATGCAATGCCGCAAGTGAGGGATCAAGAACAAGTGGTTGGTAAGGCTTGATCTCCACGTTCGTCCACTTACCATTTTCATATTCTGCTTCCAGCATATGATCGGTAAAATATTTTCCAAAAGGAAGGTTTTCAAGCGACACGTCGTTCAGCTTACTCCTTTCTATCCTTGTTACTTTTATATCCATTGCGGCAACCATAAAACACTATTTTTGTTGCAAAGAAACGAAAAAACCGGCTGGCTTAAAAGCCGCTAATCAAATTAACATGAGCTTAAAACAAATTATTTTGTCTCCCGAAACGCTGGCTCAGCTATATACTTCGCCTGTTATTGATACACAATCCACCGAAAAGCCCAACCCTGTAAAAGAACAAACAGATACCATAAAATATCTTGGATCAAATAAAAAAAATATCAGCATACTTGTAAGGGCTGCTGATGCGCCCTTTCTGAACGATAAGCTATTCAATTTTCTTGCAGGTATATTAAATGCCTGTAAACTTAATATGGCAGATGTGGCATTAATTAATATTTTGTCTGCAAATAATGCCGGGTATACTGCCATCAACAATATTACCAATCCTGAAAAAACGATATTATTTGATGTTAGCGCGCAGGATATATCATTGCCCTTACAGTTCCCGCATTTCCAGGTACAGCGCTTTAATAATATAATGTACCTTTCTGCCCCCTCACTCAATGTAATTGAAACTGATAAAGCCATAAAAGCACAGCTTTGGGCCAGTTTAAAACAGTTATTCCAATTATAATTATTAACCTATGCAGCAACTCATTTTTGCTACCAATAATCAACACAAGGTTGCCGAAATACGTGCTTTCCTGGGAAACGGCTTTGATATTGTCACCCTGAAAGAAGCAGGTATTGATACCGACATTCCCGAACCTTATAACACGCTGGAAGAGAATGCCCGGACAAAATCTGAAACCATTTATAAAATGACCGGCACTGATTGTTTTGGAGAAGATACCGGGCTGGAAGTATATGCTTTAAACGGAGAGCCGGGCGTAAAAAGCGCCAGGTATGCAGGTGATGGGCGCGATTTTGCAGCCAATATTGATAAATTATTGCACAATCTTAAAGGAAAAACCGATCGTTCAGCCCGCTTCAGAACAGTTATATCTTTAATAATCAATGGAAAAGAGCATCAGTTTGAGGGTATTTGCGAAGGGCAGATCATAGGGCATTACCGTGGAACAGCCGGTTTTGGGTATGACCCCGTTTTTGTACCGGAAGGTGATACCCGTACATTTGCCGAAATGTCTGTGGAAGAAAAAAACAAATTCAGCCATAGAGGAAAGGCAATGAAAAAACTAATATCTTTCTTACTTAATAAGATAAAACACCCGCAGCAATAGCCAGGTAATTAACATGGCTCAATATTAATGCAGAAAAATGTCTATACAAAGCAACCATACGACCACCGAAGCCGACTTAATAAAAGGCTGCATTGCCGGCGAAAGACGAATGCAGGAGATTTTATATCAACGTTTCTCTCCGAAAATGTATGCCGTCTGCCTTAGATATGCCAATAAAGCTGAAGACGCGCAGGATATTCTACAGAATGGTTTTGTAAAAGTTTTTAAGAATCTTCACATGTACAGAGGCGAGGGTTCTTTTGAGGGATGGATTAGAAGGATTTTTGTAAATACCGCTATTGAACATTATCGCCGGCAGGTAAATCTTTACCCGGTTACCGAAGGGCATGAGAACGCGCTTGAAGCCAAAGATTTATCAGCACTGGATTCGCTGAATATGAAAGACCTGATGGGTATTATACAGGAACTTTCACCGGGCTATAAAACAGTATTTAACCTTTATGTGATAGAAGGTTATTCACATAAAGAAATAGCGGAAATGATAGGTATAAGTGAGGGAACAAGCAAATCGCAACTGGCAAGAGCAAAGGGCATTTTGCAAAACATTATAAGAACCAGATTAACACCATCATAAAAAAGCTACCCTGTTGACAACCATGGAATGGAACAAAAAACTATATGAACACGAAGTAATCCCACCTGAGCATGTGTGGAACAAGATCGTGCATGATCTTGATAACGAGTGTATCGTTTTCAAGGATAAGTTGTTTCATGCCGAAGAAGCCCCGCCGGAGCACTTGTGGAGTAAAATAACCGGTGACCTGGATAATGAATACATCATATTTAAGGATAAATTATTTAACGCAGAGGTAACACCTCCATCCGCCGCATGGAATAATATCCAGGCAGTACTTGATGGTAATACAACCGGCAAAGTACCTGTAATCAGTCTTTCAGGAATTTTTAGAATAGCCGCGGCTGCTGCCGTAATTGGTATACTGTTTTTTACCACCAATTATTTTATTAATACCAACAAAACTGAGGCAGACAAACCCACAGCGCAGCAAACTGTAAAGCCCCGGCAAAACAATGATGCAGGTAAAAATAATGTGCAGCAGGAGATTGCTGCTGATCAATCTGCACCATCTGCCAAAAAGGACAAATCATTAATAGCTTCTTCTTTTGAAATAAGGAAGAACAGGAAGCAGGAAAGCATAAGGCAACATAATGCATATAGTGAAGGAGGAGTTTCCATCAGCACACCTTCTTTAGCATTTGTAGAGGCAGCGCAATCTGCTGTTACCGATAAATATGACCTTGGAAGCAGCTCCAGCAAACGGGTTCGTAATCTTAAAGGTGAAATAAAAGAAGATATCAGCCTGCTTGATCTGCCTAACAGTTATTTTTTAATGACCGGTCCGGATGGACAATCTATCCGCGTTTCTTCAAAATTCAGAAATACCATACAATACTTAAATGGCAGCGGCAATGAAGAATTGCTTGATGTAATTTTAAGAGAAAGCCGTTACTGGAAAAATATTTTCAGGGAGTGGAAAGAAAAAGTAAGCAATTCCACCTTTGTACCTTCAGCTAATAACTTCATGGATATTGCAGAGCTCATGCAACTGCTTCATCAAAACAACGGGAAATAATTTTTAAAGAACAACCTGCTGTTTATCTTTACTCAAAACCAAAAGCATGGCAAGGGTAAAGCTGGAAGTTCCCTCAACATTTTCTTTTCAAACAACCATACCAATCCGCATTACTGATGTAAACTATGGTGGTCATGTTGGTAACGACAGTATACTATCTATTTTACATGAGATAAGAATACAGTTCCTGAAGAAGTTTGGCTGCGATGAGAAAAACTTTTTTGGAGCAGGGTTAATTATGAGCGATGTAGCGATAGAGTTTAAAAAGGAGTTATTTTATGGAGATCTTCTTTATGCATCTGTTACAATACCCGGTTTTGATAAACTAAGTTTTGATATTTTTTATAAACTGGAAGTAACTGCAGGTGAAAAAAAGACTATTGTAGCGCTCGCAAAAACAGGGATGGTATGTTTTAATTATGATACCAGGAAAATTGTCGCGGTTCCCGAAGAAGCAAAAAAAAAGGGCTTTGATGGAAATCAATGCCCGTTTTAATCCAATATCTTATGAAAAACCTGACACAAGATTAATGTCCTTTCCGCTTTGTTTTACATTACACTGAGTAAACGGCAGAAAATTTGAGTGAATGGATACAATCCCGGAAAATATAGTGAGCGAAACTGTATTTATTTGTTTTAATATAAAATATTATGAAGAATTTTAATCGAAGGGATTTTTTAAAAAGCAGCGTGGTGCTGCTGCCTATACCGCTTATCGGGTATAGTTTTGATATGAAAGCACCCAAACCCTTATTATCATTTTCCACGTTGGGTTGCCCTGACTGGAGTTTCGATGAGATACTAAGCTTCGCTGCCCTGCATGGTTTCAGCGGTATAGAATTCCGTGGCTTAAAACGTGAAATTGATCTTAGCAAAGCCCCGGATTTCAGCGCGGCAAACATCCGTACATCCCTGCAAAAATTAAAGCAGCATAAATTACGCATCATCAATCTTGGCGCATCAACCGCGCTGCATTATACCAATAAGGCAGAGCGGGAAAAAAATATTGATGAAGCAAAACACTACATAGATTTAGCGCAGCAATTGAATTGCCCATACATACGTGTATTCCCTAACAAGCTTCCGAAAGATGATACAAGAAATGCGGTAATAGAATTAATTATTGATGGTTTAAAAACATTAGGCGACTACGCAAAAAATACCAAAGTAACCGTGCTGATGGAAACACATGGCGATGTGGTATATGCTGCTGATCTTGTAAAAATTATGGAATCGGTAAACCATCCCAAAGTGGCGCTGGTGTGGGATATTGCCAATATGTGGACAATAACCAAAGAACCTCCGGCAGAAGTATATCCCAAATTAAAACCATATATCCACCATACGCATATTAAAGATGCTACCCTTGATGGAGATAAAGTTAACTATGTACTGTTAGGCAAGGGACAGGTACCTATTTTTGAAGCCATTGATCTTTTACACAAAGATGGATATAAAGGGTTTTACAGCTTTGAATGGGAAAAGCTCTGGCATCCTGAACTAATGGAGCCGGGTATTGCATTTGCGGATTATGCAAGCGTGATGAAGGAACATTTTAAGGTTTAAGAGTTTGTGGTTTGTGGTTTATAGTTTGTGGTTGGGGTTTGTGTATATTTGCAGTTCGCTTGAAAATAAAGTGTGGGGCATTTTCACATTTCCACTCTTTCAAATTTTCACATTTATTCCGGGGCTGACCGGTTTTGACAGCAAAGTTCTTTGTACGAGTAAGCATGCGGTGCGTTGGATAATTAGCACCTTAATCTGAATATTCAACAATTTAAATGGCAATACACAGTATGCCATGGCTGCCTAATCAGTGATTAGTTAGTCATTTGGGCCGCCGTCCGGGTCTGTCTGTTACCGAGGGCCGCCGCCGACTTAAAAAGAAAACGGAATGCTGTTATGCAAGGCTGTGCGCATAACAAAAGACTATACAGCTAAGGAGTGGATCGGTTTGTTGATGTCCTGTTTATTCCCGACAATTAATCATCAAATAAGCATGTAGAAGGCGTATGGCGGATTTGTTTGGACCAGGGTTCGACTCCCTGCAGCTCCACAAAGAGGAGAATGTCTCATCATTCTCCTCTTTTTCTTTCAACAAGCAGTAATCTCTCTCCTTTAAAAATTTGCCTGCTGCCACCGGCGATAGCATAAATTAAAATATTATTTTCGAAGAAATTCAACTCAATGAGAAAGATGTTACCTCTTTTAGTCTGCGCTGCATTAATTATTGGCATCTCATCCTGCCGGACAACAGGAGGTGTGGCAAAAAAAATAACTGTAAAGTCAGGACAATTGCCTCCGGAAATAGCAACGGAAGACTTCATCCTTGTTGGCCAATTAGCCGGACGAAAGAGTTACGACAAATACCTGAGAAAAAATTTTGAAAAATATACAGGAAAATATGTTTTGGCTACAGAGAAAGAATTGAACACCACTTACGCCGATACAGAGAAATATCGCTTTGTAATGGATTATAATAGAGAATCAAGAAGTATTATGGTTAACGGGCAATTTTCAGAAGCTACAAGCTATCGCTATTATATCCTGGACAGGAAAGAAAATAAAAAATATACCAGGAAGTCCGGATCAGGACAATTTTCTAAAGAAATTGAAGCATACCTGAAAGCAATTGAACTGACCCGGAAAAAATAATTTATTCATTTGCTAAAAGCGGCTATTGCCGCTTTTAATTTTTCTGATCATACTTAAATGCCTTATTGGGATAAGGTGGTGGCGGTGGCACAGGCACCGGTTTCGCTTTAATAAGCTCCTGCAGATGCTTCACCGCATACTCCAGTTGTGCATCTTTTCCTTTATAAGTTTCAAACGGAAGATTATCTACTTCAATATCCGGGATCACCCCTTCTCCTTCAATAAGCCACTGCCCTTCTGGTCCATATACACCAAACTCCGCGGCGGTAGCCACGCCATTATCTACCAGCCGGTTACTGCCGGTAAGCCATATTTCTCCGCCCCAGGTGCGCATACCCACCACTTTACCTAACCCCAGTCTACGGAAGCCTTCAGTTATTGCTTCCCCGTCAGATGCAGTTTGCTGATCGCACAAAATAACCATATGACCACGGAAAGCATATTGCATATTCCATGTAGGTTTGCCGGCACGCGCCTGCCAGTACATCCATGCCTTACGCATCAGCTTTTCCAATACCCAGCTATCTATATTGCCGCCATTATTATTGCGCACATCTATTATCAAACCACTCCTGTCAAATACAGGATAGAATTGTTTTACAAAATCATCCATATCATTACTCCCCATTGCTTTCAAATGAATATACCCGATATCATTATGGCTCATGCTATCCACCTTTCCACGGTTGGTCAATTCCCATTCATTATACCGGAGCAGGTTATCTGTATACCATGCGCAGGGCTTAATAACTTCATTATAAGTTTTACCTGCTCTATCAACCAGTGTCAGCTTTACCGGGCGGTTTACTTTGTTCAGTAGTAAGGCCTGCACAGCCGCAACTTCTTTAACCGGAATATTATCAACTATGGTAATGATATCTCCTTCACGGATCTTAGACCCACGCATAGCAAGCGGAGAACGAAAATCAGGATAGTCAGGGTCTGTATTATAAATATGTACGATCTTTTCTCCTTCTGCCGTACGCTCTGTATGTGCACCTAAAAAAGACATCGGCATCTGGTCGGGCGAATACCGTTTATCACCGCCCCCTACAAACGTATGTAATGCCGATAACTCACCAACCATCTGGCTGATCAGGTCATCCAGTTCATAGCGATCGGTGATCCTTTCTACCAAAGGCTCATATTGTTTGTGTACCGCAAGCCAGTCAACGCCATGCATTTTCCTGTCATAAAAATAATCTCGCATCAGCAGCCATGCATCATGAAATATCTGTTTCCAATCCTGCACCGGATCCAGCACATACGACCAGTTGTCTAAAGCAAGTTTTGATTTTTCGGCATCCACTTTTTGCCCGTTTGCATCCGCTATCGCCATTGAACGGTTCTGGTAAAAAAGCAATACTTTATTTTTCTTTTGTGAAAGCACAATTGCACTTATCCCTTTGGCAACCTCAACAGGCTCGTATTTTTTAGCAGCTTCAATTTTTAATGCCATTAATGCGGCTCCATCTCTTCCGCCTTCATTTCCTCTATCCAGCCAATACAAATAACCATCGGCTACCAGCAACGCATTATAGTTCCCGCTCTTAACCGGCACCTCGTACAATTCACCTGTAACACGATTCCAGTCTATTGCTGCCGGCTCTGCAGGTTTAACAGTCTTTGCTTTTTTATTTTTACCATCAGCTACTGTTTCTTTTTTTTCCATCCATAGCGAATCACTCAGCCATGAGTCTTCCACCACAAAAGGAAATTTAGCAGCACTGTCGAGCGCCATTGCATACATATTAGTCGTTTCAGTATAATAAGGTTCAGGCTGACGGGAACCCCATGGACTAAACACTTTTGTTTTCAGGTTTCTGTCAGAAAGAAAATACAGCCATTTACCATCTTTGCTCCACGAAGGGCTATAACTATCGAGCCGGGTAGTGGTAATAGGGCGCATAGATTTTTTACGAATATCATATATGCATATCTGGCTGTTCTGATTGCTGATGCTGTGTTGAAACGTAAGGTATTTGCTATCGGGCGACCAAACAAGTTCCTGTATACCGCCATACGAACTATCGTATGTAAACTGCACATTGCCATTTGCCATATCTGCTATGCTAAGCGCTTCGTTCTTATCTATAAAAGCTACCCATTTGGCATCGGGAGATACTGAAAAACTTTTGATCAGCGTTTTTGTATCATGCGTTACCTGCTTCGCGCTGTCACTTCCATCGGCAGATAATTTCCATATTTCAAATGATCCGCTTTTGTCGCTTAATACAGCTATATTCTTGTCGTCAGTAAAATGTAACTCACGGTGACGGATACCGTCTTGCTTTGGTATTTCTACCCAGCGATCGCTCTTAGCCGGTGAAACAAATACACGGCCACGGCTTATTAATGCCGCGTAATTACCGCCTGGCGATAAATCAGCATCACTGATAGTATTTGTCGGGTTTTTTATCCAGCGTGGTTTACGCTGATCAAAATCTGATTGTAATGTTATTGACAATAATTTTTCCTGGTTGGAAGCAATATCATACAACCATATATCAGCTCCTTTTTGATATACAATACGGCCATTTTGTAATGAAGGCGTTTGCAGATCCCATCCTTTGGAAAAAGTTTGCTGTTTCATATCTTTTCCTGAAGTATTCATGCTCCATAGGTTCATAGTGCCGTCTCTGTCGCTGAGAAAATATATACGCCCGTTAAAAAACATAGGGCTCGTACTGGTACCTTTAAAATCGCCGGTAAGATTAACCGCCTCATGCTTACCATCAAATTTCCATACCTGCTCAATAAAGCCACCCTGGTAGCGCTTTGTTTTACTACCCTGGTTGGGATAACGGGTAAAATATAAATTACCATCGCCATCATAAACCCCCAATGATGCCTGCCATAATGGAATTGGTTCGCGCTGTAAGCTTACCGGGTCAATAGTGAACAGTTGAGGCGTTTCTATCTGCGTGTAAAGATTACTCCTGAACAATATTTTTCCATTCTGCAAAAAACCGGAAGGGTATACTGCGCTGCCATCATACGTGATGCGGCGGGGAATACCACCTTCCGAAGGCATTACATATAATTCTGATGGTCCTTCGTATTGCCCAACAAAAGCAATCTGCTTTCCATCAACAGAAAAACAAGGGACTGATTCCATACCGGCATGTGTTGTAAGCCTTGCTGTTTTGCCACTGCTGATATCATAAGTCCATAAGTCACCTTCTGCAGTAAACACTACGGTATTTTGATAAATGGCAGGATAACGATAATATCCCTTTTGTTGAGCATGTGCAGCAACATTGCACAGCAATACCACGGCAAACAGGAGGTAATTACGCATAAAAACAGGTTTGTGTTTGAATAGAATAAAGTGATCATCAGGAAAAGGCTAATTCATTTTTATATGCGGCAAGGACACATTTCACTGATTGTAAATTTAATCAGTTATTTTTTATTTATACTATAAAGGAGCCTGTAGGGTGCATTCCTGTTTTTGCACATTTATTGTATATAATAGAACCCGGAATACTCTGATTGTGCGGAACTTGTAGGATATACGCTGTGATATTCAGCCAAGATCTGCGTTATCAGTTGTTATGCTTCGCCTTTTTTGTGCAGCGACAATTTGGAATGTACTCACACTCCTCTGCATGCATCTTGATAAAATATTCTATATTTAAACTACCTATCTTACCCTGCGGCAACTATTATTATTTACAGGCTCATAAAGCGAATATGAATAAGCTGTATAGCGTTTTGTTTTTTCTTCTAGTTGCATTATGTCATAATGGAAATGCACAAAAACTATATGGTTTTGTATTTGAGCAAAACAGCGGCAATAAACCGGTAACAGGAGTGATTGTAAAGTCGATGCTGGCAAACCAAACATTAACTACAGACAATGGCAGCTATACCTTAAACTTTCAAAATGGTAAACCCGGCCATAGTGCTGTGCTTATTATTGAAAAGGAAAAATGGGTTATTACTGAAAAATCGAAACTTGAGGTAAATCTTCCGCTCGATCCCTTCAATCATCCGCACAATATAATCATGTGCAGGGCAGATGTTTGGGCTAAACAAAACCAGGATAACAAAATATTGCTAAACAAATTACTCAAGGATGCTTTGCAAAAACAAAAGGCAGCATTAAATAAGCAAAGCAGCGATTATCAAAAAACGATTGACTCCCTGGAGGAACAATATGTAAGATCGCAGAGAAACCTGGGTGAAATAACGGAAGCGCTAAGCCGGGTAAACCTGGACGAAGTATCGGAAACCGAGAAAGCAGCCTATGCGTATTTTACTGAAGGAAAAATAGAAGAAGCTATCCTGCTTCGTGAGACATTGCAAAGTGAAAAAAACCTGTTGATTGCCAACCAGCGATTAAAGGAATTAAAAAGCAAAACGCTCGTCAATGATTCGGCTTTGGCAAGTGTATACAATACAATCAACCTGCATCGAAGGAATCTAAAAGAAGAAATTACCCTTGCACAACTTCGTTTCGATTGGAAAACGGCTGAGAGGAAATTAAAATTCCTTGCTGAAAACGACAGCCTTAATTATGAGAACCTTTTCAGCTATGGTGATTTTTTATATAATCAAAATGATTTTGATAAAGCGGATATGATTTTCGAAAAATTAATATCCGTATTCACCACCCTTAACCAGGCAAATGCAAATGCCTTTGGACCCAACCTGGCTGACGCATTATATAAATCAGGTATCATTAAAAAAGCAAAGCAGCAATTCAGTAATGCTGAAAGATTAATACAACAGTCCTACAGCATCTATAATAATTTATATAAAAAGGATGTAAATACATTTATTCAGCCATTCACTGAGATTGCTGTCGCCCTTGCAGATATTCACGGAAGATTACGCCTGTTTTCAAAAGCTGAAAATGAATACCGGCAGGCATTGCTCATTATTGATCAAATCAAATCTTCAAACAGGAATATTTATACGTCACTATTGGCAGAAATACAAAGCGGGCGGGCAGCTTTAAGCATGTATACCAATGATTATTCAGCGGCAGAAAAATTATTTAAGGAAGCATTAAGCAAACGAAGAAGTCTTGATAGCATATATCCTTTATCGCAGGAACCTGATATTGCCGCAGTTCAAACAAAGCTGGCTGCCGTATATATTCAGCAGAAAAAAATTGATGCAGCGAAAGTATTGCTTACACGCTCGCTGGAGGTATACAAAAAATTTCAACAAACTTCCCCTTTGATATTTACTCCGCTGGCTGCAGAAGTACAAGCACTTTTAGGAGATGTATATACGGCAAGGGCAGACCTTGGCACTTACGCCGTAAACAAACCAGACAGTACTGCTGCCCATGATTACTTCAGTTCATCATTGCAATCATTCCGTATACTTGCCACTCAAACCCCGGAAGTATATGAACCGGCGCTTGCCAATACCTGCTACCATTTTGGTATATTCTTTAACGAGGCAGCAGAATCAGATTCTGCAGAAGCATTATACACGCAAGCTATCGGTTTATATGAAAAGCTTGCCAGTCAAACACCTGCCGCTTTTGATATACCATTGGCAAAAGCGCAGCAAAAGCTGGCGAAATTATACACGCTTCACAATAGTGAATCTGCGAAAATTTTATTAAGCAAATCACTTGCTATTTATAAAAAGTATGCCGCGGCAAAAGAAAATATGGAATTGCCAATAGCCGACATAATGTTTGATATGGCAATTGTTAACCGCTATGCCGGCACCGCATACTCAAAACAGGAAAAAGAACATTTGCTTAAGCAAAATTTGCAGGAGTTTAAAGAACTACTGCCTGTTTATGAGCGCCTGGATGATAAGTATCCCGGTGTATACAAAGAGGATATCGAATCAATTAAAACATTTATTTCAAGCACAGATAATGAATTACAAAGAATTCAGCAACTGGATTCTTCAGTATACACTTCGGTAAGTGATTCAGATAAAGCAGTGCAGGAATTGTCGGGTATGATGTATGATATTCAGACGGCTACTTCTCTTAGTAATAAACTTATGCTGCAACAATCGCTGGTTGCTAAGAAAAAGGCATATATAAAAGCAGGTAATTTTAGCGACATCATATCATTAGGGCATGATTTAAACAGCTTATCTTGGTATTTATTATTCAGTAAGAAATATAAAGAGGCTGAAGAGGCGGCTACAGAAGCATTAAATCCTGCATTTAAAAAACCGGAAGGTTACGACAAAGAGATTGAGTATGCAAAAGCAAACCTGGCGCACGCACTTTTGTTGCAAAACAAATTTGATGACGCGAAAAAGATTTATACATCATTAAAAGGCAGGAACTATATAGATGGAACAAGTTATGTTAGCATGTGCTTAGATGATATAGACCAATTGGAAAAGGCAGGAATAACACATAAAGATTTTGAAAAAATAAAAACCTTACTGGTAGAATAAACCTGGCACAAATGGCAGAAGCGCAGGAAAAGCCGATAGATATTTTTATTTCGTTTAAAAGTGCTGATGTTGAGTTAGCAAAAACGCTGTATGTTTACCTGCGCTCAAAAGGGTTATCTGTTTTCCTGTCATCGGAAACTTTACCACAGTTAGGCAGCAGCGATTACCGAAAGGCTATTGATAAAGCTCTGGATGAATGCAGGCACATGATTGTAGTAAGCAGTAAAGTTGAATACCTCAATTCATCATGGGTTGAAGCAGAATGGGGATTTTATATAGGAGAAAAAAGAGCCGGAAGAAAGAAAGGAAACATTCTTACTGTTGTAACGGATGATATTGAAATCAAAGACCTGCCGGCAAGCCTTAGATATTACCAGGTTATTTTCTACAACAAAGAAAATTTTGATCAGATTGCCGCTTATACCGGTAAAGATTATGAAGACCCTCAGTATAAGCCTAAGCCTGTTAGCTTTTTCAAATCAAAAAAAATATTGCCGGTTGTTTTAATATTGATTGCAGGAGCGGCCACATGGTATTATATCAATGAAAAGAATAAACCTTTTGATATTACTGTTTTTGCAGAGAAAGAAAAAGCACTACAATTAAACGCTGACTACCCGGCCTTTGAAAACGGACTGTTGAATTTATATATTGGTAACAAGGAAGATAACAGAACTATTTTAGCCAACCAGCCTGTTACGTTTCAACAAGTGCCGGCATCTTTTTTAAATCAAAAAGTCGCCGTAAAAATGAATTCTCCTTATTGGAAACTTACTGCAGATTCTATTATTATCAGCAAGTTGCCAGTTCATTTATCGCTGATACCTAATGGAGCATTGGCAACAATTTATGGAAATATTAAAGACGTACAGGGCCAACCTGTTGCAGATTGCTTAATAAGCATTGATACAGACACAGTCATCAACGCCAGTGCAGCGGGACTGTTTAAAATAATATTACCTTACCACATGCAAAAGAGCCAGTATAAGATAGTTGTAGGCAAAGAAAATTACCAATCCCAGCGACTGGATTATTTTCCCGGATCAGGAAACATAGATATCATTATGAAAAAAACGAAGTGAGCTACTTTGCTATTTCCCTGCTTATCATTTTCCTTTTAGCATAGAAATAATCAATCAGCAGTACAGCAATCAAAATAGCCAATCCAAAAAACTCTCTTGTATCTTCTATCCAGGGAGTAGAAGCCTTCATGGTTCCGGCAATATTTTCTGCATTATGCTCCGTAGCCCAATCCCAAACACCATCTTTTTCAACAAACAGGTAAACAGCATATACTGCGTACAATGCTATTCCCAATAAGTATAGCCTGGGATAATAACGACCTTTTGCAGCAAACCAGCAGAGTATTGCACCGTACATGTAAATAGGAATCCATACATAAGGATCAGGATCGTTGTATTGCAATGCAGCAGAAAAAACGAAAAGCAGGCAAAAGATGATATTGAAGATTCTCATGATTGCAATTTATGTAAAGTTATGGTCGCATTTTATTTTTTCGCTGAACAAAAAAGTGAAGGATGCCACACCAAGACGCGGATAAAACTGATTTTCACAGAATATGATCCGTTAAATTCCATGCAACCTGTATACTCAGTGTTCTATTCCGGATACCGAACTAAAAAAGAGAGAAGAGAAACGCAAGATCGTTAAAGCTTTAACGCACTACTCACGTTTCTATACCAATATCATCTGATTGACCTAACGCTTACCTGGTTCTGCCCCAACCGAACCAATCATTAAAATTGGCGTAAATAAGCAGGCTGAATAAAATAACCATACCTACAATTTGCGCATATTCTAAAAATTTATCGCTGGGCTTTCTGCCGGAGATCATTTCAACCAAAGTAAACAATACATGCCCTCCATCTAATGCAGGTATTGGCAGCAGGTTCATAAATGCCAACGCTAATGAAAAGAAGGCCGTGATATTCCAGAATCCTTCCCAATCCCAACCTGTATTAGGGAAAACAGAGCCCATTGCTTTAAATCCTCCCACACCTTTATATGCACCGGTTTTAGGAGATAAGATTAATTTAAACTGATCAATATAGTATTTCAGTTTTTTGCCGGCAAATTTTACACCTGCAGGAAATGACTCAAAAAATCCGTAATTAATTACGTTCAGTTTCAGTACCCCCAGGCTATCAAGATCAGTGATGGAGCCTGCCAAAACAAAACCAAGTTGCCCGTTATCATTTACCGGCGCCCGGAATCTAACAGTATCATTTCCTCTCAAAACACCCACTTCAATATTTTTTCCTTTATTATCGCCTAACATTGAGGAGAATTGATCAAAGAATTGTGCCGGGGTATTATTAACAGAAAGTATTTTATCACCTGGTTTTAATCCGGCTTTAAACGCATTACCTGTATCAGCCACAATTTTTGCTACAACAGGTATGCGCGGCTCAAGCAGGGTTATACGGCTCCTGCGCTTTTCAACCAATTGGCCTATAAGATCTACGGGCAATGTTATTGCTTCCATTTTCCCGTCTCTTTCAACCTTCACCGTTCCACCCAGTATTAATTGAGGAACAATATCAGTGTAATCATCAATGGTTCTATCACCAACAGCAAGTATCTTATCCCCGTTTTTGAATCCAAGCTCAAACATCAGACTATCAGAAAAAGCAAGCCCGTATTTCATAGAACTGACCGGTACTTTCTTTTCGCCCCATGTAAAAAGGATCATACTGTAGATTAGGAAAGCCAGCAACACATTCATGGTTACACCACCCACCATAATGATCAGCCTTTGCCATGCCGGTTTGCTTCTGAACTCCCAGGGTTTTGGTGGTTGTTTCATTTGTTCTTTGTCCATGCTTTCATCAACCATACCTGATATTTTTACATAGCCGCCCAATGGCAACCAGCCAATACCGTATACAGTTTCGCCTATTTTCTTTTTAAACAAAGAAAACCAGGGATCGAAGAAAAGATAGAATTTTTCAACCCTGCATTTAAACCATTTTGCAGTAATATAATGCCCGAATTCGTGAACAATTACCAATATAGACAGTGCTAATAGTAATTGTACTGCCTGTAAGCCCACCTGTGCCCAATTGATTGCTAATAATGTCATATTAATTTAAATAGACCTGCTGTTACAGGCCGAGGTTGTAAATAAAAGTAAAAATCGATGATTAATTGTGTTAAATAGTATAAATATGCGTTTTAGAGGTTGATTAGTGAAGCCGCAAAATTACGGGCCTCCGCATCGCTCTCAAAATATTCTTCGAGCGTGGGTTGAGCAATGTGTTTGATCTTGTCCATGGCTCTTTCTACCAGTTCAGTCATATCAAGAAAACCGATACGGTTTCTTAAAAATCCATATACTGCAATTTCATTGGCGGCATTCATTATGCAGGGCATATTACCTCCTCTTTTCAATGCTTCTACGGCAAGCGCCAGGTTGCGGAATGTTTTTATATCCGGCTGTTCAAAATGCAATGAAGCAGCCCTTGAAAGATCATACCGCGGAAACTTATTGGGTATACGCTGCGGAAAAGCCAATGCATACTGTATAGGCAGCTTCATATCCGGCAATCCCATCTGCGCTTTAATGCTTCCATCCTCAAACTGCACCATAGAGTGAATAATGCTTTGTGGATGAACAACCACCTGTATCTGGTCAGGATTAAGATTAAACAGCCATTTTGCTTCAATCATTTCCAGTCCCTTGTTCATTAATGTTGCAGAATCAACAGAAATTTTAGCGCCCATATTCCAATTAGGGTGCTGCAATGCATGTTCCTTTTTTACATTCACCAAAAAATTAGGCTTCTTTCCTAAAAACGGACCGCCGGAAGCGGTGAGAATAACTTTTTCAATCTTATTTCTTGTTTCACCAACAAGGCATTGAAAAATAGCCGAGTGCTCGGAATCAACAGGTATGATAGGCACACGCTTTTCAACGGCTTTCTGCATTACAATATCACCTGCAACCACCAGGGTTTCTTTATTGGCTAATGCAATTACCTTACCTGCTTCAACAGCCTTTAATGTAGATTTCAGTCCGGCAAAACCCACAATTGCCGCCAGCATCATATCATAAGTATCAAAGGTTGCTACTTCTTCCAATGCTTTTTCGCCGGCAAAAACTTTTACATCAGTTCCCGCAAGCGCATCTTTTACTACCGGGTATTTTGCTTCGTTTACTATTACAACAGCATTGGGGTTAAATTTTTTTGCCTGTTGTATCAGCAGGTTTTCGTTGGAATTTGCCGTAAGAATTTCCACTTCAAACCTATCCGGATTTTCAGCAATTACTTCCAGTGCCTGTGTACCGATTGAACCGGTTGAGCCAAATATGCCTATTCTTTTTTTCATTCCTTTTATACCTCCTGAACGTATTTTGAAAGCTCATCCGCTATTTTCCTATCGTTACTCAGCCTGGGCACTTTGTTTTGTCCACCAAGCTTTCCAACGCTTTTCATGTAATCTATAAATCCATTTTTTCTAACAGGTCGTATTTTTAATGTTTGAAGAATATTACCCACAATTAAATCATCGTAGTAAATATTCTTTTGACGGAGATTAAGATCAACCTCTGCCGTAAATTCATCCAGGTTTGCCGGGCGGTCTTCAAATTCTACAAACCACTCGTGGTAGCTTCTGCCCCTGCCCTGCTCTACCATCGGCGCTACGGTAAATTCAGTAATTTTTACACCGCCTTTTTCCGCAGCCTTCATCAGGCTATATTCCACTTCTTCGCCAATTACATGCTCACCAAAAGCTGAAATATAATGCTTAATGCGACCGGTTACTATAATCCTGTACGGATCTAATGATACAAATTTTATAGTATCTCCAATATTATACCCCCACAAGCCGGCATTGCTGTTAATTATAAGCGCATAATTCTCTCCAACCTTTACATCTTTTAAAGTTAAACGTTTTGGATCAGGTTTGCCGATTTCCTGTACAGGTACAAATTCGAAAAAAATTCCAAAATCGGTATTCAGTAATAGGCCCTCGTGCTTTTGAGAATCCTGGAAAGCAAAAAAACCTTCGGATGCCGGGTATGTTTCAATGGTATCAATCTTTTGACCAATGCTCTCAAATAATTTTGCTTTATAAGGTTCAAAATTTACGCCGCCCTGCACCAGCACACTGAAATTAGGGAATAACTCCTTTATTTTTTTGCCACTTCGTTGCTCCAGCCGGTCAAAATACATTTGCACCCAGGGCGGAATGCCACTGATCACGGTCATGTTCTGCTCAATGGTTTCATCCACTATTTTTTCCAGCTTGGTTTCCCAGTCTTCAATACAATTGGTTTCGTAACTGGGTAACTGGTTGGTACGCAGGTACCGTGGTATAAGGTGATTGGAAATGCCGCTTAACCTCCCGGTTGGTATCCCTCCTACCCTTTCCAGTTCGGGGCTGCCGCTCAAAAAGATCATTTTCCCATCGGCGCAGGAGTAATTGCCGGTTTCCGTCATATAACAGAAAAAAGCATTTCGTGCTGTATCAAAATGGTTATCTACCGAATCTTTGGTAATGGGTATATACTTGGTTCCGCTGGTGGTGCCGGAGGTTTTGGCAAAATATATCGGAACACCCTTCCACAATATATTATGTTTGCCTTGCTTAATCAGCTCTATATAAGGCTTAAAAGCCTCATAATCCCGCAGTGGTACCGCCTGGCTGAACTCGGCATACGTATTAATATTATTGAACCCATGTTCCTTTCCGAATTGGGTTTTTCTCCCGGTTTTCAACAGGTCTTTCAGAATACGCTCCTGGTCTTCCAGGGCCGTATGCATGGATTTTTTAATCTGTTTGTATATATAACCGGCAAATGGCTTTGCCAGAAGAGATTTGATCTTCATTTATTTATGCAAGAATAGTTGAGGTTGCAAAGATAGCCTTACACAGGTAAAGAGGCACGTTAAAGCTTGTAAGTTTTTTTCTGCTATTTATTTGACATAAACAAAATTAACCCTACCTTTGCACTCCTTAAAATTTGACTCATGTTCGCAGTAGTTAAAATCGCCGGTCAGCAATTTAAAGTTCAGCAGGGACAAAACCTGTACGTTCCGCACCTTTCAGGTAAAGCGGGAGATACTGTAGAGTTCAGTGATGTATTGCTGGCTAACAGCGGAGACGCTATTTCCGTAGGCGCTGATGTAAAAGTTAAAGTAAAAGCTGAAATCGTAAAAGAAGTTCAGGGTGATAAAGTGATCGCTTTTAAAATGAAAAGAAGAAAAGGTTTCCGCAAGAAACATGGTCACCGTACTTTATATACTCAAATCAAAGTAACTGATATTGCATAAGTTTTTGCTTACAGCATTATTGAATTTTAAATCTTTTAAACATGGCACATAAAAAAGGTGAAGGTAGTGTAAAGAATGGCCGCGATTCGCAAAGCAAACGTCTTGGCGTTAAAATCTTTGGTGGTCAGCCAGCAGTAGCCGGAAACATTATTGTTCGTCAGCGTGGTACTTCTTACCATCCTGGTAAGAATGTTGGTGTTGGAAGAGACTATACTTTGTTCGCATTAAGTGATGGTGTTGTTGAATTCAGAAAAGGAAAGAACGCCAAAACTTTTGTATCTGTAACAGCAGTAGAGGCTTCCATATAAAAAAAAATTTTGTAGTTAGAAAAATGTTTTTAATTTTATTGCGTTAATCCATTTATTATCTAACCATTAAATTCTAAAAACATGGCAACTGCAAAGAAAGCTGCAAAAAAAGCTGCTCCTAAAAAAGCTGCAAAAAAAGCTGCTCCTAAGAAAGCTGCAAAGAAAGCTGCTCCTAAAAAAGCTGCTAAGAAAGCTGCTAAGAAAAAATAAGCTAACGCTGATTTTTAATAGAGCAAAAAATATAAAGTCCCTTTCAGGGACTTTTTTTTTGCTCTGCCCTGAAGGGCAGGGCAATTCAACTTTATCCGGAATGCCTGATGACTAACTCATTTTACTTTCCCTTAATATAGCCCCGGGTATGAATTGCCTTATTCTTCAGAGCGGGCATAGTTTTCTGCCACAATAATATTCAGCCTATCTTAGCAACTGAACTTCATTATTTATTATGGACAATTACCAGGTTGCCGAGTTTTTTTCCCTGCTGTCAAAACTGATGGATATCCACGGTGAAAACAGCTTTAAATCAAAATCGTATTCAATAGCCGCTTTTAATATTGATAAACTTCCCACACCGCTTCAATCTTTGCAGCCGGAACAAATATTTTCTATAAAAGGAATTGGTGATGCCACCGGTAAAAAAATACTGGAAATTATTAATACCGGCAAACTGCAGGCGCTTGAAGATTATATACAAAAGACGCCGCCCGGAATTATAGAAATGCTGAATATAAAAGGGCTGGGACCCAAAAAGATAGCCGTGGTTTGGAAAGAAATGGGCATAGAGTCTATCGGGGAATTATTATATGCCTGTAACGAAAACAGGCTGTTGCTATATAAAGGCTTTGGCGAAAAAACACAGCAGAACGTAAAAAGCTATATTGAATTTTACCTGCGCAGCAAGGGCAGCTATCTTTTTGCGGAAATAGAGCCTTATGCGCTCACGCTTCAGCAGCAACTTCAAAAACATTTTTCAAAAAACCGCTTTGAGCTCACCGGAGCTTTCCGCAGGCAAACGCCAACCATTGATGTTTTGGAATGGGTTACTGATGCCGATCTTGCTGTATTAGAAAAATATTTAACCGAACATTCATTTACGCTTGCAGAAAAAAATACTACGGATATTATTTTCAAATCGCCTGAAAATACAAGTCTTCGTTTTTATGCAGCCCGGCAGGATAATTTTGGCAGCATTTTGTTTCATACCACATCTTCAGCAGCATTCTTAAATGAATGGGAGAAAAAATTCCCTGCAGTTGCCACATTTACAGAAGAAGACCAGCTATTTAAAGCTGCATCCGTACCATATATACTACCCTGCCTGCGCGAAAAAGAAACAATTATCGCTAAAGCGATTGGCAATCAACTGCCTGAACTTATTCAGCCAAACGACATAAAGGGAATCATTCATAGCCACAGCAACTGGAGCGATGGGGTGAATACCATTGAGGAAATGGCTAAAGCCTGTATAGACCAGGGGCTGGAATACCTGGTGATCAGCGATCATAGTAAATCAGCGTTTTATGCCAACGGACTGAAGGAAGACAGAATAAAAGAACAACACCGGTATATTGATGAGCTCAATGAAAAATTAAAACCGTTTAAAATATTCAAAAGCATTGAAGCTGATATTCTTAATGATGGCAACCTTGATTACAGCGACGATATATTATCTACATTCGATTTAGTGATTGCTTCTGTTCACTCCAACCTCAAAATGCCTGAAGAGAAAGCAATGATGCGGCTTAGTGCCGCTATCCGGAACCCTTACACTACAATTTTAGGGCATTTAACAGGAAGGCTGCTATTAAGCCGGGAGGGCTATCCGGTGGATCATGAAAAGATTATTGAATTATGCGTGGAGAATGATGTAGTAATAGAATTAAATGCGCATCCCCGCCGCCTTGATATGGACTGGACATGGATTGACCATGCAGTTGAAAAAGGAGCGCTTATTTCCATTGACCCGGACGCACATGATATAGCCGGGTTTATTGATACCCGCTATGGTGTGCTGGCGGCACAAAAAGCAAGACTAACAAAGCAGAACAACCTGAGCAGCTTTGAGTTAACAGCGTTTGAACAGTTTCTCAGTAAAAGAAAGCAAAAAAAAGGTTTATAATTGGTTAGTCAAATACTCAATTTTTAGAACAATTACTCAACCATCGTAAAGTAAGGATCACACTTTTAATAAATTGCATCATTGCTTAAAAAAATCCATATCGCACGATACTTCTTTGCGATTGTGTTCAGCGGGATAATGCATTCTGCCGCTGCACAATTGAGTGACTATCATTTGCAGATATTTGACCATACGTCAGGAATACTTCCAGGCAGCATTTCGCAGTTGGTAAAAGACAAAAAAGGTCTTTTGTGGATTTTATATGCCAATAAAGTGCAATGCTTTGACGGACAGCTGATCCAAACTTATAACCCTACCAATGCGCTTCAAACTTTTTATTGCGATAAAAATAACAGGATATGGGTATGCGCTGACAGCGGTCCTTTTCTTTTTTCAGAGAAGAAAAATACGTTTGAAAAAATCCATGTTAAAACAAATAACCAGGATCTGTTATCCGGGTATATAATGGAATTTCCGGGTGGTGAAATTGTATTACTGACCAATAACGGATGCTTCTCCTACAATCAATCGCTAAATCAGTTTGAGCAGATCAAAGATCATCCTTTTTTATTGCGGAGGTTCACCCCCAATGCCAGCGAGATGTATCAGAACCTGCTGTTTGTTCATAATGACAAATATTTATTCAGGTACAATATTCAAACAAAAGAAGTTGACAGCCTGCCTGCTATTGAAACATACGGTATTTATCCTATTTCCAGGGATAGCCTCCTGATCAATACAAGGGGGGATGTTGTGCGCTGGTATGATTTCAATACCCAAAAAATAACTACAGCTTACTTCGACCAAAAGGCAAAAACCTCTTTTAATTTAAGAAATACAGTATCTATCGCACCTTCCCGGTTTTTATTAGCGTCGTCAGTGGGACTTATTGAATATGACGCTTCAAGCAAGGTTTTTCTAAAAAGAAACTTTTTTCTTGATGGCATGCGGGTGGCAACAAATGAATATGCCACCTATATTTATTATGATACAACAGAAGGGAATGCATGGATGGCAACTAACGAAGGCGTTGCAAAATTCGCTGTGCGTGATGAGCCAATCGGCTTTGTGAAGATTAAGCAAATGGATGATGAAATTTCTGCAGGTATTGATGATATAAGAAGAATTATTGAAGATAAGGACGGCAATATCTGGACAGCAACCGGGTATGGCTTTGCACGTTTTGGTAAAACAAGTGGCAACTGGAAGGTATTTTCTCCCACCGGAGATGGTAAAAAAACACTGAATCATGAATCCATAAGAGGCTTGCAATATGATGGCAAATACCTGATACTTGGTCCAACCAGTACCGGAGTATGGTTGTTTGATCCGACAACAGAAACCTATACACATCCCCGCTATACAACCGATGCTGTAAAACAAAGAGCAGAAAAAGACTTTATCAGCGACATTATAAAAATGAACAACGGAGATTTTTTAATCTCGGCCCGCAGTGCATTTTATATACTAAAAGCAAAAACATACGAAATACATTCGGTTATACCGATTGATTATGTTCCGGAGTTTAAAACTGTTACTGCTAATGGTTCGGATGGTATAACCTGGATAGGCTCGGCTACCGGCTTATACTATATGGATTCCACATTTAAAAAATTGAATACAGTAAATTTCCCAGCCGGGTTTTTACCTGTTAGTAGTGGACTGCTATTACGCGATAACCGTTTTATGTTTTCGTGCAACGGAGGTTTATTTACGGCTAAACATGATGAGCACACCGGAACAGTATCAATAACAAAAATAACCGATGTTTTTGATGGAATGCCATTGGCAATAACCTATCTTGACAACAATGGCGTTATCTGGGGAGCATCAGACAAAGGTATTGTGCGCTTTAACCCTGTTAAGTCTACATTCCGCAAATATGACTATTCAGACAATATACAAGGCTACACTTTTAATGGCAGCGCATGGTATAAGGACAGTGATGGCAGAATTTATTTCGGCGGAACCAATGGGCTCAATTACTGGCATCCTGAAAGTTTTTCCGTAACGCCGGAGCCCTATGATATTTATGTTAGAAAAATAAGGATAGGCAATAAAGCATATTCGCCTATTTCATTTGACAGTATAGCACCGGTCAAATATGATGAGCAATCTATTGATGTTGAATTTGGTGCAGCTTATTTTAATAACCCGGAAAAGGTAAAATACCGTTACAAACTTGAAGGCGTTGATAAAGAATGGAAAGATGCAGGAGCAGGTAACCTGATCAGGTTTACTTCATTATCACCCGGACATTATACTTTCAAGATACAGGGTAGCTTAAACCAGGTAGACTGGAAAAATGCCAAAGCAAAAATTTCTTTTGAAATACTACCTCCGTTTTGGTTAACATGGTGGTTTCTTTCTTTATGCGGTGTATCAATTATCGGCATTGTGCTGCTGATCATGCGCAATCATCGCATAAAAATCCGGGAAAAACAGGAGGAACTGGAGGCAGAACAATCCATTAATCATTTTTCCTCAAGCATTCATGCCGGCCAGTCTGTAGATGATATTTTGTGGGATGTTGCGAGAAATTGTATCAGCCAGCTATCCTTTGAAGATTGTGTTATTTACCTGGTAGATGAAGACAGGCAGGTATTGATACAAAAAGCTGCATTCGGACCTAAGAGCCCCAAAAATTATGTAATAACCAACCCTATTGAAATCCCTATAGGCAAAGGCATTACAGGCAATGTAGCCTTAACAGGCAAACCAGAAATTGTAAATGATACATCTATTGATCCAAGATATATAGTGGATGATGCGATGCGCTATTCCGAAATAGCTATTCCTATCAAAGCCGGGGAACAGGTATTGGGAGTTATTGACTGTGAGCATTCGAAAAAAAGGTTTTTTACACAGCGGCATTTATTTATTCTTACAACAATAGCCTCTCTTTGTGCAAGCAAAATAGTAAGATCAAGAATTGAAGGACAAAAGCAGGAAGCAGAACGGGTTTTGCGTGATACCCAGCAAAAAATGGCAGAAATTGAAATGCAGGCCCTGCGTGCGCAAATGAACCCGCATTTTATTTTTAATTGTCTTAATTCTATCAACAGGTATATTGTAAAGAGTGACCAGGCCACAGCTTCATTATATCTTACCCGTTTTGCCAAGCTGATAAGACTGATACTGGATAATTCAAACAATAAATCCGTTTCGCTGGCCAGTGAATTAGAAGCTCTTCGGCTTTATATAGAAATGGAAAGCATCAGGTTTGAAAAACAGTTTACGTATTCCATTTCCGTTGATAAAGATGTTCAACAGGATCATATATATGTACCGCCACTGATCATTCAGCCTTTTGTTGAAAATGCTATCTGGCATGGCTTATTGCATAAGGAGACCGCCGGTCATCTTTACATTACTTTCAGCAGGAAAATTCAGAACATTCTGCAATGTACTATTGAAGACGATGGTGTAGGCCGTGAAAAAGCAAAGGAGCTTAAAAGCAAATCAACCTCAACCAAAAGATCGCTGGGAATGAAATTAACAGAAGACAGGCTTTCTTTGTTAAACAGGCAAACATTACTGGATGCCACAGTGGAAGTGCTTGACCTGAAAGACAGATCGGGCGAAGCTACCGGTACCAAAGTAATATTAAAAATTCCTGTTGATGCCTATTAAAAATGATATTATGATTACGTGTATAATAATTGATGATGAAAAGAACGCTCTTGAAATGATGGAGTGGTTATTGAAAACGTATTGCCCGCAGGTTAAAATACTTGACATGTGCAATTCCGCGGAAGCAGGAATTGAAGCCATCAACAAATACCATCCTGAGGTGGTTTTTCTTGATATTGAAATGCCAAAGATGAATGGCTTTGATATGCTGGAGCAGTTAGACAAAATTGCATTCGATATTGTTTTCTGTACAGCATATGATCAGTTTGCCATAAAAGCTTTCCATTACAGTGCATTAAACTACCTGTTAAAACCTGTTGACCCGGATGATCTGCAGGCTACCGTTAAACGTATTGAAGAAAAAAAGAGCATCCCCACCAAAGAGCAGTTTCAGCTTTTATTGCAAAATATACAACAGCCTCAAAAACAAACGCCGCCACGCATTGCGCTTTCTTCAGGCGATGGTTTGATTTTTATTGCCACAAGAGATATTATATACTGCGAAGCAGAAAGCAATTATACTTCGGTTGTGCTGGCAGATGGCAAAAAGATCATTGTTTCAAAAGTGCTTAAAGAAATTGATGAAGCGCTCAGCGGCCCTGATTTTTTCAGGGTGCATAGCTCTTTTCTCATTAACCTTAATCACATCAAAAAATTTGTAAGAAGCGATGGTGGATATATCATTATGGACAATGATGCATCTATCAGTATATCAAGAAGCAAGCGCCAGGAGTTTATGGAGATGTTCTCTAAATTCTGAGCATTGTGCTTTAATAAACATTAAGGCATTAAAGGCATTAAGCTTTTTTATCGCAAAGCTCGCTGTGGAGCGACACTTTTTCCCTTGCGAACTTTGTTCCGCTGCGTCCATTGTGTAGGACATACTTTTAATTAGATTATAACACCAAAACCCAGGTTTCCTTGATGTCAGCTACACTTTCTCTGCTTCTATAGCCTTTTTTACACTTCCGTATTTCAGCAAAAGCACTTTGGCTTTTTCATAATCCGTAATGCCTGAGCGCTCCATCAGCATTTTAGTGCCGCGGTCAACCAGCTTGGTATTGCTCAGCAGCATATTCACCATCCTGTTATCTTCCACCCTTCCCAATTGTATCATTATAGAAGTGGAGATCATATTCAACACCAGTTTTTGGGAAGTTCCACTTTTCATTCTTGTACTGCCTGTTATAAACTCAGGACCTACAGCTACTTCTATAGGATAGTCTGCCTCTTCAGTTAAAGGCGAACCAGGATTATTGGTAATGCAACCGGTAATAATGCCCTGTTCCCTGCATTTTTTTAAGGCAGCAATCACATAAGGTGTAGTACCGCTGGCAGCAATGCCTATCACCACATCTTTATCATTTATATGATGTGCAGACAGGTCATCCCATCCCTGTGTTAAACTGTCTTCCGCAAATTCAACAGGCTGGGTCATAGCTTTTTTACCGCCGGCAATAATACCCACCACCAGTTCAGGCGGCACACCGTAAGTAGGCGGGCATTCGCTGGCGTCTACTATAGCAAGCCGCCCGCTTGTACCGGCGCCAATATAAAACAACCTGCCGCCCGCAAGCATCTTATCAACTGCCGCATTAACCAGCCTTTCTATTTGAGGGATAGCACGCTCGATAGCATCCGGCACTGTTTTATCTTCTTTATTGATGTTAGCTAAAATTTCGGCAACAGGCATTTTCTCCAGGTGACGATACGGAGAAGACTGTTCAGTTATCTTGATAAAATCATTCATGGTATTTAATCAGCAGAATTTGGTTATTTATGATATTCGGATAATCCTTCCATAGGATTCTTCAGTACCCTTCCCATGGTAAATTCATATGCATTACAAAGATCCTGTAAAACATCTTTAAAATAATAGGATATACCGCCTACAAAACTAACAGGTTGCGTCCAGCTTTCGCGAAACTTGCAGATATGCTGAAAGAAAAAATCGTTCAGGGCATCTTCAATAATATTCTCAACCATATAATGTCCGCGGTTTTCTGACAAAAACGGAGCAAACGATGCAAGATAGCGGTTTGCCATCGGCTTTTTGTAAACATTATCAAGTATAATATCCTTATTAATATTAAACTTAAGGTCAAACCGCCCCTGCAGTTCTTCATCAAAAGTTCCGTACAGGTAATATTGAAGCACTTTTTTTCCGAGATAGGCGCCGCTTCCTTCATCCCCCAGCACATAACCCAGCCCGGGTTTATTATTGGTTATTTTTTTGCCATTGTAATAACAGGCGCTTGAACCAGTTCCCAAAATACAGGCTACACCCTTATCATCTCCATATAATCCTCTTGCTGCAGCCATTACATCGTGTGTTACTTCAATTTTAACGGCAGCTTTAAAAACGCTTTTCAGTGCTTTTTTAACAATATTGGCATTAGCAGTATTAATACAACCTGTGCCATAATAATAAATTTCGGCTATTTCGGACTTTCCCGTAAAAGGCTCTAATTCATTCCTCAGTATTGCGCTTATCTGGTCAGTATTAAGAAAATAGGGACTGATGCCCTGTGTAAAAATACTTTTCTTCTTTTTGCCATTAATCAGGCACCATTCCGCCTTTGTTGCTCCGCTATCTGCTATCAATTTTATAACCGGCATTATTAATTTGAACTTATTTTATGAAATTCGTGCTCTCAAAGATAATATACAAACACAGACGAATGAGTAATAACAGGTTCAGATTGTGGTTACCCCTGATTTTCTCCCTGGTGATGATCTTAGGCATGTTTTTCGGCTATAAAATGAGGGAAAAGATGCCGGTTGGCGCGAAATTCTTTTCAACTGAAAAAAAGGGTACTGTGCAGGAAGTACTGGATCTTATCTCCAACCGCTATGTAGATCCTATAAAAACAGACACCCTGGCAGATGCGGCGATACAGGAAATGCTCACCCATCTTGACCCGCATTCCATATTTATTCCGGCAGAAGACCTGCAGCAGGTGAATGAAGACCTGGCGGGTAAGTTTGAAGGTATTGGTATTGAATTCAATATTTTTAATGATACTATCAATGTATTAAGCGTATTGAAAGGAGGCCCCTCTGAACAGGCTGGCTTACAGATAGGAGATAAATTTTTGAAAATAGGTGACTCCGCGGTGGTTGGTAAAAAAATAGACGGCGATATGGTGCGCCAGTTATTGAGAGGGTTACGGGGCTCTAAAATTAAAGTAATTGTACTCCGCGCCAACGAGAAAAAAGAATACAGCATTACAAGAGGTATTATTCCATTGTTTTCTCTTGATGCCGCTTATATGATCGCTCCTTCTACAGGATATATCCGTTTGAACAAATTTTCTGAAACTACATACGAAGAATTTATGGAAGCCATGCAAAAGCTAAAAGAGCAGGGCGTACAAAAAATGATCCTTGATTTACGGGGCAACGGAGGAGGAATTTTGCAGGAAGCCGTGGAAATTGCTGATGAGTTTTTAGATGACAACAAGCTTATTGTATACACCCAGGGCGACCATGTAAACAAGCAGGAATTCAGGGCGAAAAGGGAAGGTATTTTTGAAAAAGGGAAGTTAGTAGTGCTTATTGACGAAGGTTCTGCATCAGCCAGCGAAGTATTAACCGGCGCGTTGCAGGATTGGGACAGAGCAGAGGTAGTTGGGCGCCGCAGCTTCGGCAAAGGATTGGTACAGGAACAATATAATTTAACCGATGGGTCAGCGCTGAGGTTAACTATTGCTAGATATTATACGCCGCTGGGAAGATCTATTCAGAAACCTTATGACCAGGGGCTGGAAAATTATAATGATGAATTACTGGATCGTTACCACAAAGGCGGATTGATGAATGCAGACAGCAACAGGAATGATAAAGGTCAGGCATACCAAACGCCGGATGGTAAAAAGGTATATGGCGGCGGTGGAATAACGCCTGATGTTTTTGTTGCCATTGATACCGCAGGTATTACCGATAAAATTGCAAGGTTATATACCAAAAACACAATCGGTAATTTTGTATACAACTATTATGTTGACAATATCAGCCAGTTTAAATTATTTACAGATCCGGCATCGTTTGAAAAGGGCTTTGATGTAGACGATAAAGTATGGAATGCCCTTACTGATTTTGCCAAAAAGGATAGCATTCCACTTAATGAGCTCTCTCCGTCTGATAAATCATTTTTGCGCCAGCGTTTAAAAAGCTTGTTTGCAAGGCAGCAATGGCGCAATGAAGGATTTTACGAAGTAAATAATGTTAAAGATCCTATAGTTAAAAAAGCTTTGGAAGAATTAAATAAATAACGATTGCAGTTTTATTGCCGCTGATTCCATCGCCCTGTATCGCATGATGGAATCAGGGTTACAACAATTCCTTTTTCATAGAATAGCATACGGAATACACGGATGATATTGATTACCGCGGATACATTTCGTAATTATCCGCCACAGGCATGCATTCCATGTTGCATTCGTTGCCAGGAATGTCCTTATCATAAAGTATATTGGTATTCAATTCGTCCAACCAGCTTTTTTTGCTTGTTATAACCGCGCTCTTCCGTTCGTAAGCCTTGCTCATTGTAAAGGTATTTCCAGATAATATAATTACTGGCATCCTGTTGCATATTAATCATTTGTACCAGCCGGTTGTTTTCATCATACTCAAAAATATAATCCGGTATAAGCTTTTGTAATCTTTCATTATATCTTACTATGTCGGTTAAGCGGTTAAGCGAATCATAATAATAGTACGTCTTGCCTTTTGAAACATTTCTCCACCAGCTTTCTTCTTCAAGAATATTCCCTTTTTCATCCGTTAAGAATTTTACAGTGGTGGTGTCTGTATTATTTTTTATGTATAGCATATATTCCGGCAAGCCCTGTGCATTGTAGAACCATACATGTTTTTCTGTTTGCTTTCTCTTATCCATAAGCCCGGTTACGGTATTAACTGCGGCTGATAGTTTACCTGTTGAATCAAAACTATATTCATAAACGGTTAGCACTTCATTAGTGCTGTCAACAGACTTATATAACTGCGCCTTGAAATTATAGAAAGCAGTAAGGGATGAGTTACCGGCTACCCCAGATCTTGTTACGGTTCTGATCTGTGTATACCCACTGTTCGGTTTTATATTACAGCTGAAATTTTCAGATGGCATACCATCTGCTTCAAAACTGAGCAGGGAAACCTGCCGCACTTTATTCTTTTTATAAGCTTGTTGCACAGCAGCGTTCTGACCGGTAAGTATTATATCCCGGTAATAATATTGCGAAAAAGAGAACCGGGCAAACAAAAAGGTTAAACAAATGAGGATAAGTTTTTTCATAATAGAATACTGAGGATGCTTCATAGAAAGCAAAAGTATTATTTTTAATAAAATTTACAGCGTGTCGCACTTTAAGGAAAGAAAGGAAAAAAACTGCTTAAACTGTAATGCAGAAGTGATTGGCAGGTTTTGCCATGTTTGCGGACAGGAAAATATAGAGCCCAAAGAATCAGTATGGCATCTTATCACTCATTTTTTTTATGATATCACCCATTTTGATGGCAAGTTTTTCAATACCGTAAAATACCTGCTGCTACGGCCGGGGTTTCTTACTGCTGAATATGTAAGAGGAAAGCGAATGACATACCTGCACCCGATACGAATGTATGTTTTTACCTCAGCCTTTTTCTTTCTTATATTTTTCTCATTCATCAGCCCGCATAGCGAGCCTGAAAAAGAAGGCATTGAAGGATTAAAAGAGGCATTAATCCTTAAACAGAACGAGCTTAAGAATTTAAAAGAAATGCAGGAGGGCACTAAAGACAGCCTTATAAGGGCTGCAGTTACCAAAGCAATGCATAAATATGACATAGAAATTGCAACATTAACTGACAGCATCAGCAAAATGGAAAGCAGCGAAGGTGCAAAAGATAAACAAGCGGAAGATCTTCCTGTGTTCATCCGTAAAAAAATACCGGAGATAAAGGGAACGATTGATTCTGTGACCCGGGAAGTGCAAAAAGAGATTGATAAAGAGAAAAACGGTACTATTGATTCTCCTGAACATAACACGGATACCGGCTACAGGTATAAGCAACCTGTTTCACTCAAAAAAGATACCATAAGCGCAAAAAACACAATAGGTAAAAAAGATACCGCAGCTAAAAGTGATACCCCTACTGTAAAAAGAAACCGGAACGTCAGCACGGATGTTCTTGACTTTGAATTTTATAAAGATGAAGCCACATATCTCGCCGTACAAAAAGAACTTCCCCCCGAAAAACAGGATGGCTCTATTAAGCGCTCTCTTATACTGAAGCTGTTACACTGGCATGAGCAACAAAGTAAAGATGGAGGAAAAGCTTTTGAAACATTGAAAGAGAAATTCAAGCATTCCTTTCCTACATTGCTCTTCGTATCACTCCCCATTTTTGCATTCCTGCTAAAATTACTCTACGTAAGGCGTACAAAATTTTATTATGCCGACCATGGCATATTTGCCATACATACCTATTGCGCAACTTTTATTTTGCTGCTGCTGTATTATATGTTCGATGCAATAGGCGATAACGCAGGATGGTGGATTTTCTATCTCATTAAGGCGGCATTAGTCATATATATCATGTACTATACCTATAAAGCCATGCGGAATTTTTATGAGCAGGGACGTTTTAAAACATTTATTAAGTACCTGTTCCTGGGTTTTATGACATCCATAGTAATGACATTCCTTATTCTTGTGTTTTTTGTTATATCAGCATATAATGTATAATAGTATTTATGGAAACTACTGAAACTGCTTTTTTAAGATTAGTAAATATCATGAATGACCTCAGGGAAAAATGCCCCTGGGATAAAAAACAAACCATCCAGACATTACGCGCTCTTACCATAGAAGAAACATACGAACTTGCAGACGCGATTACTGAAAACAACTGGAAGGATATAAAAGAAGAGTTAGGCGATGTGCTGCTCCATATTGTTTTCTATGCAAAGATCGGCGCAGAACAGCAACAGTTTACGATTGATGATGTTATCAATGGCATATGCGAGAAACTGATAGCCCGCCACCCGCATATATATGGAGATGTAAAGGTTGTGAATGATGAGGACGTGAAAAGAAACTGGGAAAAATTAAAGCTGAAAGAAGGAAAAAAATCTGTACTGAGTGGCGTGCCTACATCGCTGCCGGCAACGGTAAAGGCTATGCGCCTGCAGGAAAAAGCAAAGCAGGTTGGTTTTGAATGGGACAACCGCGCACAGGTATGGCAAAAGGTTGAAGAAGAGATGCAGGAGTTGCAGGAGGCAATAAAAGCAAACAACCAGGATGCTGTTGAGGAAGAATATGGCGATCTTATATTTTCTTTAATTAACTATGCACGATTTTTGCATATTGACGCGGAAAACGCACTGGAACGTACCAATAAAAAATTTATACAACGGTTTACTCAAATGGAAGAAGCCGCGACAGGAACAGGTAAAAACCTGGCAAACATGACGCTGGAAGAGATGGATGCGATATGGAACCGTATTAAAATACAAAACAAAGCAATTTGAAAAAATTCTGGGGCGATCTGTTTTATAATAATGGATACCTGCTTATTGGGGCAGCCTGGCTTTTTACGCTCTCATTTATCTTTAGTAACTACTGGTCTTATACTTCATCTCCCAGAGGAGTAAAAAAATCCCTGGAAAAATATGTGTGGCGTAATGAAGAAGATTTTGATAGTTTTTTAAGAGATACCTCTTTAATAAGAAAGTTTACTTACAACGAAGAAAAAGAAGAAGATGTAATACAGATAAGAGAGAAAGATTATAGTTTTTTTCTTTACAACCAGATAGATACGGCAAACTATGAACTGATCTTCTGGAATACCCAATCTATATTGCCTGAGGAAACGTTATTAATGAACGATAGTACCAACTATATCAAATCATTGACCAACGGGCAGTACCAGGTAATAAAAAAAAGGTTGAATACCGGCAGTAAAAATTCACTTGCCCTCTACCTGCTGCCGATACGCCGGCAATATGTGCTCGAGAGCGAATATCTCCGTAATGGTTTTGTAAATCAAAGTAATCTTGAGGATAGCTATTCCCTTTCATTTGCTCCAACTGATTTTCCTATACGAAGCAAAACAGGTGAAACATTGTTTTACCTGCAGCCTAAACCATTCAGCGATGCTGAAGGATATGACTGGGTAACGCTCCTTTTCAGAGTGGCAGGCGCCCTGCTTATTCTTTTTTTCCTGCATAATATCGGTATTGCTATTTCCAAATCCATAAGCCCGGTTGCAGGAGTTGCGTTTATGGTGGTTTTATTAACAGGGCTAAGATTTTTAAGTTATATTTTTCATATACCTGCTAATTTCCGCCAGTTTGAGTTGTTTAATCCCCGTGTATACGGTTCAAGCTTTATTTCACCCTCGCTGGGGGATTTACTCATAAACTCTCTGATATTTTTCTGGCTAGTAATTTTTGCACGTGTTCAGTTTTATGGCCGGGGATTGAGGCTTGATACACTCAGCCCGGCATGGAAAAGAGCAATATTGATTCTATTATCTACCATTCTTCTGGTAACCACTTTAATATGCGGTCATGTTATACGAAGCCTCGTTGCCGATTCGCAGATATCACTTGATGTAACCAATTTCTTTACACTTAATATTTACAGTGTATTTGGCTTTGCGGTATTATGCTGTGTATCTATAAGCTATTTTATATTCTCCCAGGCCATCCTCAACATGATGGAGAGAATGATCCGGAAAGCCTACTATGTGCAGATTGTACTTGTTGCCTTTATAGGCCTTTTAATTTTAAGTGTAAGAGTTAACAGTCCTTATATACTTTTTGAGTTACTCATCCTGGTTTGGGTATTATTTTATGTATACCTGATGAACAAAATTCCGCTCAATTTTGTACGGAGTAATTTTGTTGCCGGGAACGCGATGTTCTGGCTATTTATTTTCTCTGCGTCTATTGCAGCCATAATCATATCACAAAACCGCACCCGTGAGCTTGAGCTAAGAAAAAGAACTGCGGAAAAACTGGTTATACAAACAGATCCGTCAAGTGAGCGGTTGTTAAACATAGTAACCCAAAGTTTTACTAATATATTTTTTCTCAGCAATCTTGATAAAATTACCAATCCTGCAAAAAATGCAAGATTTAAAGACAGTATACTGAATGCGTATTTTGAACCCTTTACCAGCAAATATGAGACGGAGCTTTTCTTTTTTAACGCTGAGGAACAACCACTGGGCAATGGAGGGAGGCTTACGTATGATGAGATCAACAGCATATACTCCGTGCAGGGTAAGGCCACCAAAATTCCTGAGCTACGATATTATGAAACCGCTTTCGACAAGTTCAGTTATGTATATTCAAGGGAAATAAGAGATAGTTCTAAAAACATCAGGGCATATTTTTTTATGCTTGCTAACCCCAAGCGATACAGGAGTGATGCCTTGTATCCCGAATTATTTAAGCAGGCGGAAGATTTTTCTTTTGAGAACACACCTGACTATGCATACGCCATTTATGTTGACAGAAATTTACAGGCTTACGTTAATGATTATAGCTTTCCAACTGTTCTGAATGATGAAAACATTCCTAAACAGGATTTTTACGACAGGTATGTAAATGGCTACAGCGAACTGTGGTATAAATCGGGCAACAAGGTTGTTGTGATAACACGCCGCAGCAGTTTTATTATGGAAGCTATCGCTCTTTTCTCATACCTGTTTGTTGGCTTTTTGATATTGGTTGTAATTTTCCAGGTTGCCAGCATTATCATTCTATCAGGATTCAGGATAAGAGCATTACGAACGCTCACAGATTTCAATATCAGGTCGCAGATTTATGCAACCGTAATTTTTGTGAGTGTGTTTGCCCTGGTAATCGTAGGCGGAACCACCATCGTATTCTTTACATCTTCGTATAATAAAAATAATAAAGACAGGTTAAGCAAATCCATCCAGGACATTTCTAAAGAATTAAAAAGCAAAATAAGCGATCACCGGATGAAGGACGAAGTGATGCAGGTATATGATTCTGCATACAGCAGGGAATTGAGGCAACAAATAGCAAACCTTGCCCAATCGCATGATGTTGATGTGAACCTCTATAATTCAGACGGATCACTGCAGATTTCTTCTCAGCCATTTGTATATAACAAGGGCGTATTGAGCAGAATGATGGAACCCCTGGCGCTATACAATCTTCAAAAGCTCAAAAAAATACAATATATACAGGAAGAAAGCTATGGAAAGATGAAATACCTGAGCATTTATGTACCTGTATTAGGCGATAACCGCAATGCTGTTGCTTATCTCAATATTCCATATTTTAATTCGCAAAACAGGCTGAAGCAACAGATCGCCAGCTTTCTTGTAACCATTATTACTATAAATGCATTTATATTTTTGTTAGCCGGCATCATCGCATTGTTCCTTACCAACAGGATTACCGGATCATTTACACTTATCGGCGCCATGATGCGTGATGTAAATCTTGGTAAACACAATGCTGAGATAGTATGGACTAAAAAAGATGAGATAGGTGTGCTGGTAAAAGAATATAATAAAATGGTGCAAAAACTGGAAGACAGCGCCGCTGCTCTTGCAAAAACAGAAAGAGAAGGTGCATGGCGCGAAATGGCAAGACAGGTGGCGCACGAAATCAAGAATCCGCTTACACCGATGAAGCTGAGTATTCAATACCTTCAAAAAGCCATAAGCAATAATGCGCCAAATGTAAAGGAACTATCATCTAATGTAGCACAAACCCTGGTTGAGCAAATAGACCACCTCTCACGCATAGCTGCGGAGTTTTCACAGTTTGCTAATATCGGCAATTCAAAAAACGAGGTGTTTGATCTGAATGTATTATTAAATTCACTCGTGTACCTGCATGATGTGCAGGAAAGAGTGAGCGTGAAACTCCATACCGGCGATGACCCAATTATTATCAGCGCCGACAAAACACAGATCAACAGGCTTTTTACCAACCTGCTGCAAAATGCAATTGAGGCGATCCCTGAGGATGAAACCGGCTATGTTTCCGTACTCAAGGTTGAGAACAACGATGCTGTTACTATCAGCATAAAGGATACCGGCGCAGGTATTTCCAAAACCGCCCGTGTCAATATTTTTACACCCAACTTTACTACAAAAACATCCGGCACCGGTTTAGGATTAGCCATATGCAAAGGCATAGTTGAGCAGGCACGAGGCAACATCTGGTTTGATACGGTTGAAGGAAAGGGCACTACATTTTTTGTAGAGCTGCCGTTATATAAAAATGGTGAGGATAGTAATGTTGCTTTGAATTAGAAATATTATAGTACGAGCTACAAACCAGCAAACTTAGCTCCGGATCATCAGAAGCTCAGCCCATTGCATTCCCTGAGGTAATGCTTTATCAGCAAACTCAATGTGTATAACTCTTCTTCTTTTGAAATTTGTTGTTCTGCCTGAACTGTGCAGCAATAGAGGTTTCATGATCATAATTCCTCCTGCAGGCACTTCACACACCTTTTCAGATGCTTTTCTCCAGTCAATTGTTTCCGGCCGGTATATTCCCCTCGCATGCGAACCAGGTACAACTTTTAAAGCGCCGTTATTTACATTAGTATCATCAAGATGAATACGGATAGTAAATATATTTTCAAGATATTCTACGGGAGGCTCAACTGCAAATTGATTATACTTAGTCGTCCATCGTGTAAAGCCTTTGTATGCTACTTTGTGATCAACCGAAATCGTTAAATCCTGGTGATAAGATACATACCAGTTAGAACTTTCAGGTTTATCAAAATATATACTCTTAACCACAAAATACTTGCTTCCAAACAAACCTGTAATTACACGTTTTAGTTTATGGTTAAAAATTAATTCACCTGCATCAGGAATTTCTTTTAAAAATTGACGGATAGCAAAAATATCATTTGATTTACGAAAAGTATCCTTTGTTTTGTCTGCTTCATCAATAATAGAAATTATTTGCTGAACTTCCTGCATGGAATATATATCCGCTATAGTTGTAAAGCCATTTTCATTTAATTCAGGCCTGTATGTATTCATATTACCGTACTAAAATTATCATAACAATGCCTCATACAATACCTCCACAGGGTGCAATGCTTTTTTAGAAGCCCCGTCTTTTATCTGGTGCCTGCAACTGGTGCCGGGTGCAGCAATAATATCATCTCCTTCTGCTTTTCTTACTGCCGGCAACAATACAAGCTCAGCAACCTTCATTGAAAGCTCATAATGTTCTTTTTCATAGCCGAAAGAACCGGCCATGCCGCAGCACCCGGAAGGAATGGTTTGTACTTTATAACCTTTAGGAATAGAAAGTATCTTAACTGTTGGCGCTACAGATGATAATGCCTTTTGCTGGCAATGTCCGTGCAGCATTACTTTTTTTGATGCTGACGTAAATAAGGTTGTATCAATCCTGCCACGGTCCAGCTCCATAGAAAGAAATTCATCTATCGTCCATACATTTTTAGAAAGGTTTTTTGCCGCTTCAAATATATCATCATCAGCCAGGTCAATATACTCGTCTCTGAAAGTGAGTATAGCAGAAGGTTCTACCCCTATCAAAGGTGTTTCTTCTGTAATGAATGGTGCAAGATCTCTTATATTTTGTGCTGCAATAACTTTTGCTTTACGCAGTAATCCTTTACTTAACCATGAGCGCCCGCTCTCTGTATGCTGCGGTATCTCCACTTCATACCCTAACCGCTCTAAAAGCAATATCGCCTTAATCCCTATTTCGGTATCATTATAATTGGTAAACTCATCGCAAAAGAAATATACTTTTTTCTTTGCAGGAGCAGGGGCTGTATTGTTTCTTTTGTGTATTTTATACCAACTCAGCAAAGTGGTTTTATATAATTGCGGCATAGAACGATCGGCCGCGAAGCCCGTAAACTTTTTTATTAACCCGCTGGCAAAACCATTGGTCATAAAAAAATTATATACACCCGGCACTATTGCGCCCAGTTTTGAAAAGTTACCAAAGTTGGCTATCATTCTGCTGCGCAGCGGTATACCATTCGCATCATAATACTGCTGTAAAAACTCAGCCTTCAGTTTTGCCATATCCACGTTAGAAGGACATTCAGATTTACAGGCCTTACAACTCAGGCACAAGTCCATCACTTCCTTGATCTCTTTATGATCAAAACGATTCGCCTTTGTGGAATGTGTTAAAAACTCACGCAGTATATTCGCCCTTGCCCTGGTAGTATCTTTTTCATTTCGGGTAGCCATATACGATGGGCACATGGTTCCGCCGGATAAATGTGTTTTACGGCAATCACCGGAGCCGTTACATTGCTCCGCATGCTGCAGTACATCCTGGTTGTGATAACGAAAAACTGTTTTAAACGCCGGCGTTCGCTGTCCCGGCGTATAGCGCAGCATCGTATTCATGGATGGCGTATCAACAATCTTGTTAGGATTGAAAATATTATGCGGGTCCCAGGCCTTTTTAATTTCTTTCAGCAACGCGAAATTTTTTTCGCCTACCATCTGCTTAATAAATTCTCCGCGCAATCTGCCATCACCATGCTCACCACTTAATGAGCCATTGTATTTTTTCACCAGCGTTGCTATCTCTTCCGCTATAATGCGGAATAATTTATTCCCTTCTTCTGTTTTTAAATTAATGATAGGACGCAGATGTATTTCTCCACTACCAGCATGCGCATAGTGCACAGAATACAAACCATATTTAGCAAGAATAACATTAAAGTCCCGGATAAAATCAGGCAGGTCATTCACATCTACTGCTGTATCTTCTATAACAGGCACCGCTTTTTCATCGCCCGGCAAATTACTCAGCAGGCCAAGCCCTGCTTTACGCAATGTCCATATCTTTTTAGTATCATCGCCCATCAACAACGGGAAATGATACCCTAAACCTGCGGTACGCATTTCAGCTTCTGCTGCTGCAGCGGCGGCTTCTACGGCTTCCTTCGTATCCCTGCTGAATTCAATCACCAGTATAGCACCCGGATCGCCCTGAACAAAAAACCTGTTCTTGCGCTGCTCAATATTGTCTTTAGTACACTCAAGAATAAAATGGTCAATCAGCTCACTGGCAGATACATTGTATTTTAACCCAATAAGATTGGCACGCAATGCTTCATCAATCGTATTAAAATGCACACATAATAAACCAGATACTTTTGGCGGCAGTGGCACCACATTTAATTTTATTTCTGTAATAAAAGCCAGCGTACCTTCAGAGCCTGCTATCAGTTTACAAAAATTAAAATCAGGTTCACCTGCAGTAAATGGCGCGGTATCAAGCAACACATCTACCGCGTATCCTGTATTTCTTCTTTCAATTGTTTTTTTAGGAAACTCCCTGCGTATCTCCTGCTGGTTATTATAATCACCCAATAAGGTCCGTATACGCTTGTATATGCTTCCTTCGAGTGTATCCTCTTCACATTTAGCATGAAAGCTATCCATATCCATTGCCCTGAATTCCGCTTCAGAGCCATCACTCAGCAAAGCTTTTACTTCAAGCAAATGTTCACGGGTGCTCCTGTATACAACAGAGTTTGACCCGCAGGAATTATTCCCCACCATACCGCCGATCATTGCGCGGTTAGCCGTTGACGTTTCAGGTCCAAAAAACAAGCCATGCGGCTTTAAGAACATATTCAGCTCATCGCGTATAACACCAGGTTGCACGCTTACCCAGCGCTCATCTGCATTCAATTCCAGTATTTTGGTAAAGTATTTTGATACATCTACAATAATGCCATTACCCACCACCTGCCCGGCAAGTGAAGTACCGGCAGTTCTGGGAATTAAAGAAGTGTGTTGCTGATTCGCAAAGGCGATCAGCTTTTTTATATCATCAATAGTTCTGGGTATTGCCACTGCCTGCGGCATCTCTCGGTAAGCAGACGCATCAGTAGCATACAATGTCCGGATAACATCGTCATAATAAAATTCACCTTCCAGTTCTGCCGCCAGTTGCTTAAAATTGTTCGTCATATTATTTTCCATGCACTGCGGCCGTGGCCGCTTTTTTGCAGCGCAAATTTACTGCTAATTTTAGAGTGTTTTAAAGGAAAAATATATGAAAAGAAAGATACTATTCCAGGAATGAATTAGCGCAACAATGTTACTATTCCCCTTTTATTTACTTCACCATGTATATCCGTACCTTTTATAGTATATATGTATATGCCTGTTGGCGCTAATAAGCCATTAATTCTTCCATCCCATCCTTTAAGAATATTGGTTGAAGAAAAAACTTTGTTTCCCCACCGATCAAAAATGGAAAACTCTTTCAAATTGAGACTGGAGGCAGGGGGTATTCTAAAAACATCATTAATCTGATCATTGTTAGGCGTGAACGCATTTGGCATAAATAATTCTGTAAAAACTTTTATGATTGCAGAAGCAACACTCTCACATTGATACTCATTTTTTACAGTAATGATATAGGTCTGATTAGCTGACAAGCTTACTGTAAAAGGGGTAAATGATAATGGATCCTCAAGTTGATTAGCCGGGCTCCACTGAAAAGAAACTATATTGCCATCAACAATTGGCAGCAGTTGAATTTTACTTCCCGAAATCAGCAATGTATCAGAAGGTTCAATACGAACAACAAGAGTATCGTGTACTATCGGTGCAAGTATATTTGATAGTACAGGCATACCGGAACATGCAGCGTCAACGCCAGGCATAATCTCACATGATACATTGTCACCGGCTTTTAAATTTGCTGTGCTAAATAATTCAGCATTGGTACCGGTAATATTATCATTAATTTTCCATGTATACGTTGGAGAAGTGCCTGCATTTAAAACAACTGAGTGAAATTCAATTAACTCACCAACACACAATTCCAGCTTTGAACTTTCAATATATATGGACGGGCTTGTTGCAGTAATAATATTTATTTTAATAGTGTTAGATGTTGCAACAGAACTAAGTGCGCAGGTATTTAAAGGGTCTATCGTTACAATGCAGGTAACAGCATCATTATCGTTAAGTATAGAAATGAATTTTTCGTTGTTATTGCCGGCATTTACTCCATTTACCTGCCATTGATAAGAAGGATTGACTCCTGCATTTTGCGCACTGGCTGCAAATGTTACAGGATACCCATTACACACACTTGTTTTTGCTGTAGAAATTTCAACAGAAGGAGGTAGTTTTTGATTCACCGTAATTTTGATAATATTAGAACCTGCATAAACCGAGGACGCGCATGTAAACTGAGGGTCAACAGTTATCGTACAACTTACCTGATCATTATTTTTTAATGCAGTAGTAGTATAGGTGCTGCTGTTTGTTCCTGTACTTATACCATTTAATTTCCAGTCGTATATGGGATTATTGCCGGCATTTTGTGTTATTGCAGAAAAAGTAACAGATGTTTCATTGCAAATGATGGTATCAGCCGCGGTAACCTGCACTGTTGCAGGTGATGCTGTGCCTATAGTTAGTTTTATAGTATTTGATTCAACCGCTCCGTTAGCAATGCAGGTTGAATTGTCAGTGTAAATACATCTAACTTCATCACCATTCTGGAAAGAAGCGCTGGTAAAAGTATTGCTATTATTATCCTTATTAATGCCGTTGATCTGCCACTGAAATTGTGGTGATTCACCGGAGCCGGTAACCGATGCTTTGAACACAATAGGATCGCAATCGCAAACAACAGTGTTATTGGCTACAATATTTATATTCTGTGGTGTACCACTATCATTCACCTTAATTGAAATTGTATTACTTACCTGCTGTGTATTTATTTCGCAACTTCCCCCGCTCGTAACATAGCATTTTAACTGATCGTTATTTTTCCAGTCTGACGCTGTATAAAAAGACTGATTGCCCCCTACAGATATCCCATTTCTTTCCCACCGATAACTAAGATTGGTACCGCCATATAGCACTGTCGCAGTAAATGTAGCGGTGCTGCCGGCACATACTTTTCCGGAAGAAGGGTTTATGGACACTACTGGTGATGGTACGGCTGCTGGAGTTACTAACTTAATTACTAAAAAATCACCGCAAGAGCCATTACCTCCTTGCGGAGGATGATAGCCCGTAACATCTTTAGAACAGGTTATTCCGGCTATAATATATTCACCGGCTTTAACTGTTCTAACCGCATATGCTTCTTCATATAGATTACCCCCAACATTTTTTTGCCATTCCAATATACCAGTGCTGTTTACTTTAATAACCCAAACATCTGTGATACCTCCATTACAGTTAAGATCACCGTCATCTGATTCAGTGCTTCCAGCTACTATATATCCCCCATCCGGGGTAATATCTAACGCATAGGCTATTTCGTTTTTATTTCCTCCGTAACATTTTTGCCAGAGTATATTACCTGCAATATCTATCTTAACCAGCCAAAAATCTGATCCATACGTATGATTTCCTGAAACATCACCATCATTAGATACCGTCTCTCCTGCTATAACATATCCTCCGGCCACCGGCTTTATAGCCCATCCTCTTTCCATACCAGAACCACCGTAACATTTCTGCCAATTTATACTACCCGTGTTCCCAAGTTTTACAACCCAGATATCTCTGGTACCATGATTATTAGTTACATCACCATTATTGGATGAAACATATCCTGTTGTAATGCATCCCCCATCAGAAGTAGCTTCTACTGCAAAAGCCATATCCTCTCCACTACTACCCATACTTTTTTGCCATTCCAGGCTACCATTCTTATCTAATTTTATCACCCAAAAATCATAATCACCTTTATTAACACCTACATCTCCGTCATCCGATTCGCTGGAACCGGCAATAAAACAACTTCCGTCGTTACCAATACTTATTCCATAGGCGTACTCATTCTTAGTGCCACCATAAGTTTTTTGCCATTGGATGTCGCCAACTGAATTAAGCTTAATGATCCAGAAATCAGCACTTCTTGTGCTTTTAATATTACAGTCTGCAGAAGCAGTTGTGCCTGCTACAAGGTATCCCCCATCTGTAGTCTGACGGATATAAGCACCTGTTTCGAATGATTCCCCCCCTAAACATTTTTGCCACTCCTTTTCACCTGATGCATTCACTTTAACTACCCAAATATCCTGTATCAGTTCATTACCATGATATCCCATTATATCTCCGTTATCCGCACCTTCTGTATACCCGGCGGTTATATACCCTCCATCATAAGTTAGCTCTACCGAATGGGCATATTCTCCATTTCTTCCCCCAAAAGTTTTATACCACTCAATTACCGGCGTTTGTGAATAAATATTCTGTGAAAAATAGAAGAGCAGCAAAAGCAGGAATAAAGGCTTAGAGTTGAGCAAACTATACATTATTTAGGCTAATCAGATACGATATTTAAGTAATTTAAAGTATTTGATCATATCATAACGCAATAAGGATATTAAAATTATTTTTCTGCAGAGTAGATATATATTTACGCCAAACCGGCATACGAATTCGAATGAACTATCTGTTTGACAATCACCTCAGGCTATTGCTCCAAAACAGCCAATTGTCAGCCATACCCGCTAACTACGCATTTGGTTTCAGGCAGTTGCACCAGAGCTGGTAACTTCACACTTTAAATGAATTCCTGCCGGATTTAGCAATAAAAACGTAACTTATAGGAGACAATTTTGCTTTGATCTTGTATGTGGTTTAATACACCTAAATATAAACAAACAGGTTTCCTTATCAGTTTGCAATTTTCATTGAATTTTTATTTGACTTTTATTATTTGCAGCCTATTTTTATCTCAAAGCCTTTCAGCCCAAACCCCGGTACTCGACAACCTGAAAAATATCCTGCCCTCTTTAAAAGGCACTGAAAGAGTTGATTGTTTGAACGAGTTAGGCTCGGAATTGTCAGACCGCTATTGGAGTAAATCAAAATACCAGCAAACCGACTCTGCATTTCTTTTTACAATGAAGGCACTGGAAGAAGCGAAGCAATTACAATATATAAAAGGTACAGGAAGAGCTTATCAAAACCTGGGATATATCGAGGAAGAACACGGCAATCTTAAAACAGCAGAGGATTATACAAGAAAAGCGCTTGCTGTTTTAGAAAAGGAAAATATGGAGACGCAGCATCACAGGTGCCGTGTTTTTCTCGGATGGATATTACATAACCGGGGCTTTTCGACACAAGGTATCCGGATATTAAAGCAGGAACTTCCTTATTACAAAACGATAAAAGATTCAGTACACATAGCCGCCATCAGCAGGATGATTGCAAGGGCGTATATGTCCATGGGGAATTCAGAAGATGCATTTACTTATTTCCAACAAGATTTTGCCATTCAAAAAACGCCGCAGGACGCCTGGGGTAAAAGAAGCAGCGCTACATTAAAAGCTACCGTTTACCTTGCAGCAGGCGACACTGTAAACGCGTCGCTGTACTATAAAGAGGCTGCACTTGCTTCAATTGACCAGCGGCAGATCATAGGAGCTTACTATGGCAATATGGCTACAGCGTATGCGCTGCAGAAAAAATATGATTCTGCACTATTGCTAATGCGTAAAAGGCATGATATCATAAAAGCATCAACGAGTGATTCCTTGTTCAGGAAAGTAGAACTGATGGTAAACTATAATGAATTAAGCGGTTTGTTTGTTTCGCTTAAAGAATATGATAGCGCTATTTCATATGCCCGGCAATCTTCAGATTTTTTTAGAAATGGAGATTACATGACCTTTCTTATGCCGGCGCTAAGAACAATGGCTGCCGTGCATTACGCAAAGCATCAAAATGCCGCTGCGTTGAATAATGCCAGGCAATTACTGGCATATGCAAAAAAATCAGGAGCAAGGCCGTTTGAAAGGGATGCTTATAAGCTGTTGTGGCAAATTTACTCCGTCCAACATAAATCAATTATTGCGAACAGTCATTATTTAAAATATATTTTGCTGAACGATTCTTTGCAAAATGATAAATATATATCGCAGGCACTGGCGTGGAAAGCCATCAACGATATACAGAACTACAGAAATCAGCTACAGATAAATGAAGAACGTCATAATACAAGAATAAAATTTATTGACAATGAAAAGAAAGTTCAATCATACGTATTTATCTCTGCTATTGTTTTAATCAGTTTATTTACGCTGCTGATTATAAGAAACAGCAGGCTCAGAAGAAAAAGGGACCAGTTACAATTAATGATGACCGAAGCGAATATTGCCATCGAAAAACAAAAGCGTGAACAGGAAGTAACCCGGTTACAGCAACAAAAAGCAGATCTTGAAATGTATGCGTTACGGGCTCAAATGAATCCGCATTTTATTTTCAATTGCCTCAGTTCAATAAACAGGTTTATTCTTAATAATAAAATGGAAGAGGCATCAGACTATCTCACTAAATTCTCTCTTTTAATCCGGCTGACATTACAAAATTCCGAAAAATCATTTATTGCTCTTGAAAACGAATTGGAAAGTCTCCGCCTCTATCTTGAACTTGAAAAACTAAGATTTAAAAGCGCATTTGACTACAACATCAGTTTTAAAAACAATATTGATGCATCAACTGTGTTTACCCCCCCTTTACTTATACAACCCTTTACTGAAAATGCTATATGGCATGGATTAATGCACAAAGAGGGAAAAGGAAACCTGGATATTACCCTGGAAGCGGATGATGAAATACTCACTTGTGAAATTACAGATAATGGCATAGGCAGGAGTAAAGCTGCCGGATTTAAAAGCAAATCGGCAGAAAAAAACAAAGCAATGGGGATTCAAATTTCTGCGAAACGGCTGGCATTATTAAACCGGGAAAATAACGGTAACCCATCTTTTGATATAATAGATCTTGTAGATAGCGAAGGTTACTCATGTGGTACAAAAATAGTGCTTAAGATAAAATACAAACATATCGCAGATGCCGGCAAACAAAATTGATAAACTGATCAACGCTATTATTGTGGACGATGAACCGGATTGTTGTGAATCGCTGTCTATATTATTGCAACGCTATTGCCCGGAAGTAAAGATTTTAAATGTTTGCTACTCTGCCAAATCGGCAATAGCATGCATTAATGAACACTGCCCCGACATGCTCTTTTTAGATATTGAAATGCCTTTTATGAATGGATTTGAAATGCTGGAGAAATTGGGAGAGATAAACTTTGAACTGATTTTTACTACCAGCTACGATCAATATGCCATAAAAGCCATACATTTCAGCGCGTTGGATTACCTGCTAAAACCAATCAACAGGGAGGATCTGCAAAAAAGTGTGCAAAAAGCCGCTCAACGCAACCAACATATACTTCCCCAGCAGTTAGAAGTTTTATTACAAAAGCTGAAACGGCCGGCTGTGCCTATCACTAAATTACCAATCCCAACCATGGAAGGATTTCAACTGGTGCCGGTTGAATCTATTATTAGCTGCAAAGCAGAAAGTAATTATACTTTCATCTTCTTAAAAAATAAACAAAAAATAATTGCCTCGCGTATGTTAAAGGAAATTGAGGAAATGCTGGAAGATTTTTCATTTGTAAGAGTGCATCATTCTTACATTGTAAACATTAATGAAGTAGAAAAATATATCAGAGGCGAGGGAGGATATCTTGTTATGACAGATGGATCAACCATAAATGTTTCCCGCAGCCGGAAAGAAATACTGTTGAGCATTTTTGCAGGTAAAATTTAGCACGCGCTTATTCCGGGCCTAATTCCTTATTCGTAAATAATACTGCGTAACGGCTTTAAATTATTTCAATCCATTCCCCGGGTTATTATCCTTAAACATCAGGTTATCCTTCTATAGGTTTAGCCACGCATTGGCACTATAGAAACCTAATGGGCAAAAGTATTTTTAATGTGTAATCATACAGTTTCACATTAAAACACTTATTATGAAAAAGTTTTTTTTGACCGCCGGAATCTGTACTTTATCTATGTTTTGCTGTATAGATATAAATGCCCAACAAGACCAGGCTCAGAAATATGCCAGCACAAATATAATATTGCCAAATAACAGAAATACCAGGCACTATTTAAATGATATCAATATAAAAGCGGTTAGAGATTTTAAACAACGTTATAAAAATGTATCAGGTGAAATATGGGATAAAAATCACCTCGGTGAATATTCTGCATATTTCATTTCAGATGGCACTACCATACGATTGTATTACAGCAAACATGGAAAATGGTATGCCACATTAAAAACGTATCCGGAAGACAAATTGCCTTTCATTATACGCGACAGGATAAAAAAAATATACTATGATTATGCTATCGGATTTACCAATGAAATTATAACAGTGAGCGGTGACGGTTTGCCGACATATATTGTTGAGATAAAGTTTAATAACGACATTAAAATCATAAGGATACACGACAATGAAATGGAAATATGGAAGCAGTTCAAGCAAGCATAAATTACGTTTCTCCGGAATCTTGCCTCTCCTCTATTTATTACTATGATAATACATCAGATCAATAATGCTTGCAGGCAGTTCTTTTGTATTCCAGTGTTCATGAACAGATAATGCCGTACCCATAGCTGTTGCCTGTGCAACGGAAGCTGCATATACTTCAATATTGGGAAATGCATCCGCAAGCAAATGCATATATACCGGGTTCTTTCCAAAACCGCCATCCACAAAAATGCGCTTTACTTCGCGGCTGCCTTCCAGTACCAGTTTTGTGGAAGCCACCTGGCGGTGAATAATATCAGCGATCAATTGATGATACGCTTCTTCATAAGAAGCAAAAGAACTTACATCTCTTGAAGGAAAAACCGTGATCTGCCCTTCAGCCAGCGCAATAGCATTTTGATTACCAGCTAAACCTCGTATTATATTACTATCGAATTTTACAGTAGTATAATAATTAACAGGTTTGCTAAATTGTTCAGCCAAACGTTTTACCTGTTGCTCATGTTCATATCCTGCAAATAAACGGGAAGCTTTGACAGGCTGTTTTTTGTAGGTAAGATAACACAGGCAATCCTGCTTTAACTGATCTTCGGTTAAAGGCGTATCATTAAAAGGATTAAGGCTGATTGCCCATGTGCCTGTAGACAAGAGAATAAAAGGTTCTTTAAAATTCAAGAGGTAGGGTATCAGCGCTGCAGAGCTATCATGCAATCCTATTCCCATCTTCACGTTGCCTTTTGGTATAGCTACATCAATGGTTTTATCGGCAGATTGTACAGGAGCTAATTTTTCGGCTATACCTTCCTGTTGTACCCAATCGTGATATGCCATTTTTGTAAAATCCCACAGCATGGTATGGCAGCCGATACTGGTTATATCAGATGAAAAATTACCCGTAAGCAGCGAACTGATATACTGCGGCAGGTGTAATGAATATTTTATTTTTTCAAAAACCTTCGGCTTATTCTTCTTAATGCTATACAACAGCATACCCGAATTTAAACTACCCAATACAGGTGAGGCTGTATGCTGTGACACCTTAACCACGCCACCGTATTTTTCATAAAATGCTTTTTGTAAATCTTCGGGATAGGGCTTAAGATAATTGTATAATGGCGCAACAGGCTTGCCATCTGCATTTACATGTACCAGGCTTGCACCATAGGCCGTTACATTCACCGCTACTATATCAAAATCCTTTAATTGTTGTATCTCTTCAAAAGATTGCTTCACCCAATTGGTTAATGCCTGCACGTCTTCACATATATCACCATCATCATCAGATATCTCGGTGAGATTGGTACTTTTTTCATACACAATCTCATAATCCTCATTAAAAAGAAATACCTTCTTATTAGTTTTTCCTATGTCGTATATCGCTATTACGGGGATCTTGTTGCTCATGTTGAAGAATTGAAGTTAGCTATCAGGTGTCAGCTATCAGCTATCAGATTCTCACCTTTATCTGCCAGTATCTCATCATATTCACTATTGCCTATTCACTATTGCCTATTGCCCACTGCCCATTCCCTACAATCCTGTCGCTACGGTTTTCGCTCCACGGTTCTTAATTAATTTTTCTCTTACTTTTTCTTTGCGGAAGAAAGCAACCGGGTCAAGCACACCACCGGCTTGTAATCTTGCTTCGGCAACAAGCGGGCGAAGATCTGTGCGGAAAGTGTTTTGTAATATCTCCTGCGCAGCTACCACATCATTATGCTGCTGCGCTTCTTTCAATGCTTTCCTGTCAACAAACAATGCTTGCGCATACGACAACATAATCGCTTCCACAGATTGCAATAAATCCTCTAACGGATCTTTTACGTTATGCGACGCGTCAATCATCCAGCCCATATCCGTAACATGATCCATGCCTTTGGAGTCCATGCCTTCAACGAGCTCGTTAAAAATGAGGAATAACTGATAAGGTTTAATGCTACCGGTTGTTAAATCATCATCTCCGTATTTGGAATCATTAAAATGGAAACCACCGAGCTTTCCTTCCATCAGCAACAAAGCAACAATCTGTTCAATATTGGCATTAGGAAGGTGGTGACCAAGATCAACCAGGGTATATGCTTTAGGCCCAAGCTTGCTGGCATATAAATAAGATTGTCCCCAATCTCCAACAGTAGTGGAATAGAAATTTGGTTCGAAGGCTTTATACTCAACAAAAATTTTCCAATCCTCCGGCAGGGCTTTGTATATATCCTGCAAGCCGCTTAATGTGTGCTGAAATGCTTCCCTGAAATTTAACTGACCAGGAAAACATGAACCATCCGACAGCCAAACGGTCAACGATGTTGATCCTAATTCAACGCCGTATTTTATTACTTCAATATTATGATCAATTGCCTGCTGACGAATGGCTTTATTTACATTTTGTAATGAACCGAATTTATATGTCAGTTCCTGGTTGGGCTGATCCTGGAATGTATTAGAATTCATCGCATCAAAACGCAAACCATTTTGTACCGCCAGCGCTTTAATATGTGAAGCGTTTTCCGGGATATCCCAGGGTATATGCAATGATATAGCGCCGCTGGACTGATTAAGTTTATGCAGCAAACCAATATCTTCAATCTTTTCTTCAAGATTACGAGGCTCACCGCCGCCTGAAAAACGGCCGAACCTTGTACCACCGGTTCCCAAAGCCCAGCTTGGTATAGCTATCTGGAACGCTTTAAGTGTAGCGATAATTTTTTCTGCGTCTTTAACTGTTGATGTAATATAGTCCAGCCTGCGTTTGTGTTCTTTCAGCAAAGCTTCATTATGACTGTCTATACTGTATTGCTCTACCTGCATATCGTAAAAATTTTATGGCATATAAAAAACTTCTTTCAAAGGAATACTAACCGGCGAAGCATCGGGGTTGGTTTCCATAATATCTTTCATATAGTTCCACCAGCGCTGCATAACTGGATGTTTCGGCAAATCATCCATTGCCTGCGCGTCGTTTACCTGTAAGTAGCCGAATAAGTTATTGGTTTGTTCATCAAGGAAGATGGAATACTCCTGTATGCCTGTTTGCTTTAACAATGCCTGCAGCTCTGGCCATAATTCATCGTGGCGCTTTTTATATTCCGCTTCGTAACCTTTATGCAGTTTCAATATGAAAGCCTGGCGTTGCATTTTTTTATTTTTTAAAGCCCCTCCCTCCTTCTCCCTCTCCGAAGCCTGCCTGTCCGGCAGGTAAAGGGAGCGGTACTGCAGAATAATTACAAACGCTATCACTACCACATCTTCTATTGAATTAATCCGGGCTTGACGTTAATATTTGTATACTCTTTCATAATGCTCAGCCTCCTGTTCACTGCATTCATCACCCTGAGTTGAATTTAGGCTCCCCTCTCCACTCCGTGGAGAGGGGCCGGGGGTGAGGGACAACACCGTAGTTCGTGAGACACGAACCACGGCAACGGATTCCTCTCCCGCCGCAAGAATCATTTAATTCAATATAACCTGAAGGTGGGTTCGCAATGATGGCAAGCGTGATTTGTTTTACAAATACCCTAAACCTTTTACCTTTCCCCTATCTCACAAACGCCATCGCCACACCACCATCAACATTCAATACATTACCTGTTGATTTATTCAGCAGGCCGCCCACAAAAGCAAAACATGCATTGGCAATATCTTCCGGTAAAATAATTTCATTAAGCAATGTGCGGCCTGCATAGTATTTAGGCAGCTCTTCTACTTTAATACCATACGCTTTTGCACGACCTTCTGCCCAGCCGCCGCTCCATATGTTACTGCCTGAAATAACCGCATCTGGATTTACTACGTTCACCCTTATGTGATCTTTTCCAAGCTCAGCGGCATTAAGCCTTGACAAGTGTAGCTGTGCGGCTTTTGCAGAACCATAACCGGCATTATTCGGTCCGCTTACCAATGCGTTCTTGCTTACTATATTCAATACATCACCACCCAGGTTTTGTTTGCGCATTATTTCAACGCTCTGCTGTGTAACCAGGTATTGACCTTTTACCAACACATCATATAATAAATCCCAATCTTTTTCGGTATGCTCTTCTATGGGTTTTGATATGGAAAGTCCGGCATTGTTCACTACAATATCCAAACCGCCAAAAGCCAGTGCAGCTGTGCGGATGGTTTGTGCGATTGTGGATGCAACAGTTACATCCAGCACATCACCGGTATATACATCCTTACCATACTTTTTATTGAACTCAGTTTTTGCTTCTTCCAGTCTTTCCGGGTTATTGTCAGAGAGTATAACACAGGCGCCTTCATCAGCAAATCTTTGCGCGATAGCTTTTCCTATGCCTCCGGCGCTGCCGGTAATAAGCGCAATGCGTCCGCTCAATGGTTTTGGCTTGGGCATACGTTGCAACTTTGCCTCCTCCAGCAACCAGTATTCAATATTGAATGCTTCCTGGCGGGGTAGGGAAGTATATTCCGAAACCGCTTCAGCACCCTTCATTACATTGATGGCATTGATATAAAACTCAGCCGCTACTCTTGCCGTTTGCTTATCTTTTGAAAAGGTGAACATTCCTACACCCGGATACAAAATCACTACAGGGTTAGCATCACGCATAGCAGGGCTATTAGGATGCTTGCAGGTTTCATAATATTCCGCATACATTTTACGATATGCGTCAAACAAAGGTTCAATTTTCGTTTTGATGGCTTTTACATCACTAAGCTCTTCGCCAGGTGCAAGGTTCAGTACCAGCGGGCTGATCTTTGTTCTTAAAAAGTGATCAGGGCAGCTTGTGCCTAATGGCGCAAGCCGGTCAAGGTCGTTTGAATTAATAAACTCCAGCACGCGGTCATCGTCTGTAAAATGACCTATCATATTTGTTTTGGAAGAGCAGAAGCCTCTGAGTACCGGCGCTAAAGCAGCGGCTTTATCCAACCGCTCATTCTTAGGTAATGACTGGATTTTTGCTCCGCCAAAAGCAGTTTTACCTTTCATGTTTTTTTCAAGATAGTCGGCACAGGCTTCAATTACTTCGAGGGTATTGATATAGCTTTCATAAGCTGTATCGCCCCAGGTAAACAATCCATGAGATCCAAGCATGATGCCGCGGATGCCGGGGTTTTCATCAAGGCATTTTTTCAGTTCAAGCCCTAATTCAAAACCGGGTTTTCTCCATTCTACCCAACCCAGTTTTCCATTGAATAATTCTTTGGTAATACGTTTGCCGTCTTTAGCCGCAGCAATTGCAATAGCTGCATCGGGGTGCAGGTGATCAATATGCTTAAACGGAAGAAAACCATGCAATGGCGTATCTATTGAAGGTGCTTTTGAAGCAAGATCAAAAATGCAATGGTTAAATAGTTCTACCATTTCATCTTCATACTGCAATCCACGATATACATTTTTAAGACTTCTTAAACGATCCACATATAATGCTGCCAGTCCGCTTTTTTTAAGCGTTCCCAAATCGCCGCCGGAGCCTTTTACCCACATCACTTCTGTTTCTGTGCCGGTTAAAGGATCTTTACTGATTACTTTGCAGGATGTATTGCCTCCACCATAATTGGTAAGTCTCAGATCCGCTCCAAGTAAATTGGAGCGATATATCAATAATGCTACTTCATCGCCTGCCAGCTCTGCCGCTTTGGATTCTTCCCACAGGTAACTTACGTGCTTAAATGTTTTTGTACCAGAAGACATAAACTAATATTTAGTTTTAAAATTAAGGTTTTAAAGAATTACCGTATCCTACCAGCAGTACAGCAATAATAATTGTAATAATGCCTGCAGTAATAGTGAATTTTGTTTTTGAACTTACACCTTTCCATTCTTTTAAAATAACACCCCACATATTAGCTACGAGAATGATAAAGGCCATATGCAATATCCACGAGCTTGGTCCATTTCCCATCTTACTTTCACCCATTCCATAAAAAAAGAACTGAAGAAACCAGGTGGTACCTGCCAAAGCTGAAAATATATAATTGCGTAACAGCGGTGTTTTACTATTGGTATAATCGCCAAAGGTTTTATTGCGTGCATTCAGGAGCATACACCATATAAAATTGGTAGTTAAGCCACCCCATAAAATCACTACATAGGTTACATTATTCTGATAGAGAAACTCTCCCCGCCCCGGGTTTGCATTTTTCCATAACTCATTAGCTGTTTCCGCCATTGATTTACCAGATTCTATACCAAAATTAAAGCAGGCGCTGAGTACGCCGGAAATAACAGCAACCAGTAACCCAAGCCCGAATTTATATTCTGTTTTCACTTCTGCACCGCCGTGTGGACCAGCTGCCACTGTTTGTAATTCTTTTTCTTTCAAACTACCTGCCCTGCCACATAAGATAATGCCGAGTATACAAACAGCCAACCCTGCCAGTACTGTAAGCCCCCAACTGGTAGTAACCAGCATACCAAAAGTATCTTTTCCTGCTTTTGGAAAGAACTGGTAATACACGGAAGGGATTAAAGCGCCAAGTACCATTGTAAGCCCGAGGATAATACTGTTACCGAGAGATACCCCGAGATAACGAACACCTAACCCATAGGTAAGTCCGCCTATACCCCAAAGCAATCCAAATAAATAAGTAACGCCTAAGGTTGCGCCATCTGTATGCTTTATAATTTCAGAAAAGTTAGGGATAGTTAAATATGCCGCAAGCGGAGGAACAATAAGCCATGAAAATAAACCGCCTATTATCCAGTAACTTTCCCAGGCCCAACCTTTAACTTTCTTATAAGGGATGTAAAAACTACCTGAAGCAAAACCGCCTATAAAGTGATAAATAATGCCTAATATAACCTGCATCCTTAAATTTTTTCAAATGGAAATATGCAATCTGATGACCAAAAGTATTGTATGAATATCATAAACCCATCATGTGCTGTCATGGCTTAAAACCCACAATTTTCAACTTTATAGAAGACATTCCTATATACCGGATAACTTTTTAAGCAGATCATCTTTTCGTCGGGTTGAAACATCAATATTACTACCATCTTCCATCGTAATATAGCCACCTTTGCCTTTATAATAATTTTTTACCAATGAAAGATTGACAAGATGGGAATTATGTACACGGAAAAAGTTATATTCTGCCAGCAGATCTTCAAATTCTTTAAGTGTTTTTGCTACTACCATTTTTTTATTTCCTGTCAGATAAATCGTGGTATAATTGATATCACTTTCACAACGTATGATATCGCCTACCGCAATATAGCTGATACCACTTACGGTATGAATACCTATCCTTTTTGAGGCGGCATTCATAGCCTTCATATTATCCAGCAGGTTATCTATTTTTTGAGCGGTTTCAATCTTGGACAACCGCTTCTGCATCCGTTCTACCGCGTTTTTCAATTCGTCCGCATCAATGGGCTTTAGCAAATAATCTACAGCGCTGAACTTAAAAGCCTGCACTGCATATTTTTCGTAAGCGGTTGTAAAGATTACGTCGAAATTAATTTCGTCTATGCCTTTCAGTAAGTCGAACCCCGTTTTATCGTGTATCTGCATGTCAAGAAAAACAAGGTCAGGCTGCAGCTTTAAGCTTCCTTCAATTGCCGTTTCAATGGTATTATAGCTGTCTAATATACGAACAGACGATCTGCAATGATCATTCAATAAACCTGAAAGGCGGTCCACACAATGGCGCTCATCATCTACTATTATGGCATTGATCATATCAATCGGAACAATGGTTTGGAAATGATTAAAAATAATAACAATCCTTCAATTATGAGTTTTTACGGCGTAAAATAAATAGAGTGTTGGCGGATAATAGGCATTACAGTAAGTGAATTTTAATTTTGAAAAAGTTCTCTAATCAGGTAACTTCGTACTTAACCGCTAACAACATGGAACAACACTTCATCCGGAATATATATTATTATAAAGATTATTACCTGGATTTCTTTAACGAATTATCGCCTGATGTTCAAAAGAAGTTCAACTGGACGCTGGAGTTAATAGCCACTATTAAACAAGTGCCTCAAAAATACTTTAAGCATTTGGAAGGGACAGTGGGGCTTTATGAAATAAGGGTTGAATATGGTGGGAATATTTACAGGGTTTTTTCTTTTTTTGACGAGGAAAAGCTGATAATAATAGCCAACGGTTTTCAAAAGAAAACACCCAAAACACCAAAAAATGAAATTGAATTAGCTAAAAAAATTAAAAAAGAATATTTCAATGAAAAAATCAAAAAATAGCAATCTATCCTCATTTTCAGCTCATCTTGATAAACAATATGGCAAAAAGGGAACTTCAAAAAGAGATGCTTATGAGCAAGAGTTTGAGGCTTTTAAACTCGGTGTACTTATACAGGAAATGAGAGAAAAACAAAACATGACTCAGCAGGAACTTGCTGAAAAATGCGGAACAACAAAATCTTATATATCGAGAATTGAGAATAACGCAAGCGATATAAGACTTTCCACACTAATGCGTATTATTAAACAAGGATTAGGTGGACATTTAAAATTATCGGTGGCTTCTTAAACAGCAAATTGTATTAGAATAATATTTCATGAAATTTTGCTTCATATTATTTTCTTTATTCCTTGTAATAACTCCCGCCTTTTCCCAGCAATTTGGTGGCAATCCGCCTTCTGTAAAATGGAAGCAGATAAAAACCAGTGATGCAAAAATTGTTTTTCCCGAGGGGCTTGATACTGCCGCGCAACGTACCGCATCAATTGTACATTATCTTAATAAAACAACTTCGGCAACAGCAGGAAATAGTCATCGGAAGATCACTATTGTTTTACAAAATCAAACCACCGCCTCTAACGGCTACGTAGGACTTGCGCCCTGGCGCAGCGAATTTTATTTAACGCCGTCGCCTGATAATTTTTCGCTCGGCAGCCTGCCCTGGGTTGATAACCTCGCCCTGCACGAATACAGGCATGTGCAGCAATACATGAATTATCGCAAGGGCTTATCAAAGCTGGCATATATTATATTGGGTGAAGAAGGCCAGGCTGTTGCTAATAATGCCGCCATACCCAACTGGTTTTTCGAAGGCGATGCCGTTTTCCAGGAAACTGCCGTCAGTGAACAGGGAAGGGGGAGATTACCTTATTTTTTTAATGCTTACCGATCACTATGGCAATCTGGTAAAGAGTATAGTTTTATGAAGCTGCGCAATGGGTCGCTGCGTCATTTTATTCCTGATCATTACGCACTGGGTTATTTGCTCACCGCTTATGGAAGAGAAGCATACGGCGATCATTTCTGGACAAATGTAACGGATGACGCCGCAAGATTCAGGGGATTATTCTATCCTTTTCAAAAAGCAGTAAAAAAATATAGTAAGCTGTCATACAAAAATTTTGTAAACGATGCTTTTCTGTTTTACAAAAAACAGGATGCCGCTTTTTCGGATGCTGCCTTTATAACACAGGGAAACAACCACTATGTGAGTAATTATATAGCACCTTATTTTAAGGGGAGTGACACTATTATCGCGCTAAAAAAAACATACCGCGAAAGACCAGCGTGGTATATGCTTTCTAAAAACGGCGAAAAGAAAATCCGGGTAAAAGATATCGGTGATGATGACTATTACGCCTATGCAGCTAATAAAATTGTTTACACTGCAATGCAGCCTTCCGCAAGATGGGATCAAAGAGATTACAGCATTATAAAAATACTTGACATCAATACTAACACCGTTAAACAGCTAACGCATAAAAGCAAATACTTTACACCAGGTATTTCTGATGACGGGAAGAGGGTTGCTGCTGTTGAATTTTTACCTGATCAGCATAACAGCATTCATATTATTGATGCAGGAAACGGGCAGGTGCTGGAAAAAATTTCTCCTTCCGGAGATATTGAAATGTTCAGCTTTCCTAAATTTTATAAAGACAATAATATCATTGCTTCTGCAAGGAATAAATCTGGCATGATGAGCATCGTATTCATTGATATAAACACCAAAGCTATCAACCCGCTTATACCCTGGAGCTATAATGTGAATGGGTATCTTTTTATAAAGGGCGATACCTTATTTTATTCCGCCACCAGCGCCGGACACGATAATATCTTCGCAATAAACATCCCTGCAAAAAATATTTACAGGTTAACGAATGAAAGTCTTGGCGCCTACCTGCCATGCATAAACGAAAATGGCAAATTAGCCTGGAGCAGCTTTACCCCTACCGGCTATCAATTAAAAGAAAAACAACTGTCTTCCGCTGACTGGCAACCTGTTATAAGTACATTTTCTGTGAATGCTGCTGATATGTTTGTACCTAATGCATTATCAAAAACCAGTAAATACAGCCCCGACAGCTTACCTCAAAATAACTATAAGGTTAGCCGGTATAGCAAACTAAGCCATCCTTTTAATTTTCATAGCTGGCGGCCATATTACGAACAACCGGAATGGAGCTTTACCTTGTATGGAGAAAATGTACTGAATACTTTTCAATCCCAGGTTTCCTACACGTATAATGAAAACGACCAAAGTCACCAGGCAGGGCTTTCAGGAACTTATGGTGCTTTATTTCCCTGGATCACAGGGGGTGCATCTTATGCTTTCGACCGAAAAACCAGCGACAGCAGCCGCACCATCCACTGGGATGAATTGAATGCAAACATAGGTTTAACTATACCATTGAATTTTACCAGCGGCAGGTGGTATAAATTTCTTTCGCTTTCATCTTCGTATAATATTAACCAGTTAAATGTCACAGGTAAATATAAAGACAGCCTTGTTTCTCCTTTATTTCAATTCATGCAATCGTCTGTAAGCTGGACAAGCCAGGTGCAAAAAGCCACTCAGAATATTAACCCCAGGTATGCACAAACTTTTTTGCTGAGGTACAGGAATATGATTGATAACAACAAAGCACATCAACTGCTCGCATCAGGTTCTTTATATTTTCCGGGAATTGGAATTAATCATAGTATTGTATTAACAGGCGCTTTTCAGCAGCGCGATACCGTTAACAGGTATCGCTTCTCTAACCTGTTTCCTTTTGCAAGAGGATATGATGCTATTGACGCACCCCGTATGTGGAAGCTGGGCGCTAATTATCATTTCCCATTATGGTATCCCGACTGGGGCTTTGGGCAGATCGTTTACTTTTTACGTGTGAGGGCTAATGCTTTTTTTGACAATGCACAAATACAAATCTTGCGTACCAAAGAGATTTTTACTTTACGCAGCACAGGCGCGGAAATTTATTTTGATACAAAATGGTGGAACCAGCAGCCGGTATCTTTTGGTATACGGTACAGCAGGTTACTGGACACTGATATTGCAGGATTAAAAAATGCCAACCGCTGGGAATTTATAATGCCGGTGAATTTAATAAGCAGGTAACCTCACCCCCAACCCCTTTCCATGCAATGGAGAGGAGCGTACTTAGAATAATTCCAATCCATATATCTACCACATCATCTATAAAATAAATCCAGACAAAGCGTTTCCACATTCGCTTCATTTTCAAATTTTCAAATCATCAAATTTTCAAATTCATTCTCACATTTCCATATTCCCACATTCTCTCAAATTAATCACTGGTCACTTGCTATCTTATCATAGCTCGCTACAATACCTTTAATTAAAGATGAACTGAAACCCTGGTGCTCCATTTCATTTAAACCTGCTATAGTGCATCCTTTAGGTGTAGTTACTTTATCAATTTCATGCTCAGGATGGGTATTCTTTTGCAGCAATAATTGTGCGGCGCCGAGAACAGTTTGCGCGGCAATAAGGCTTGCTGTTTTTGCATCAAATCCTATTTGAATACCTCCCTGTATATTGGCACGTATATAGCGCATAGCGTATGCAGTACCACAGGCAGCAAGCACAGTAGAGGCATCCATTAGTTTCTCTTCAATCACTACCACCCTTCCCAACTGGTTGAAAATATCTTTTACATATTCCAATTGGTCGCTGGTAATGTCTCTCGCGCTGATACAGGTCATGCTTTGTTGTATGGCAATAGCAGTATTAGGCATTGCCCTGACCGTAGAAATTTTTTTATTCAGTATACTATGAATGTGCTCTGTGGTAATACCTGTTATTACAGAAACCAGCACATGCCTGTTTTCATCAAACAATAATCGCAGACTGCCCAATACTTCGTCTACCTGGAAAGGTTTAACCGCCAGGATTACCAGGTCAGCAAATTTCACCGCTTCCGTATTGTCATTGCTCACCAATACACCTTTTTCTTCAAGATGTGTAAGTGTACTGATATTTCTTTTTGTAATGAGAATATGCCCCGGAGTAATAAAACCACTTTGTATTAATCCTTCCGCAATAGCGGTTCCAAGATTACCTCCTCCTATTATCGCGATTTTCTTATTCATTGTTAATAATATTTCTCAGACGTTAAATAGTGGCGTACATAATCTTCCACGCCATTTTCAAGTGTAAAAAATTCATCTTTATATCCCGCTGTTCTCAGTTTAAACATATCCGCTTCAGTAAAATACTGGTATTTATCCCTGATGTCTTCCGGCATATCTATAAACCTGATATCAGGCTCCTTCCCCAGCCCTGCAAATGTTGCTTTTGCCAGATCATAAAAGCTTCTTGCTTTACCCGTACCCAAATTATATATGGTTGACCGTGGCTGATTTTTCATTAGCCATACACATACTTTAAGCACATCTTTTACATAGATAAAATCACGGAGCTGCTGCCCGTCTTCAAAATCAGGACGGTGAGATTTAAACAATTTTACGAAACCATTTTCTTTGATCTGGTTAAACGAATGAAATATCACACTCGCCATACGGCCTTTATGATATTCATTAGGCCCATACACATTGAAAAACTTTAAACCAGCCCAAAACGGCGGTTTGCTGATCTGATTCAGCACCCATTTGTCAAATTCATTTTTTGATACGCCATAAGGATTAAGCGGCTGCAGTCTTTGAGGAGTAATGCCATCGCTGTAACCAAGCGCTCCATCACCATAGGTAGCCGCTGATGACGCATACACAAAGGGTATATCGTAAACCACGCAATAGTTCCATAAATCCTGGGAGTACTCAACATTCAGCCTTTCGAGCACTTCGTAGTTAAACTCAGCAGTATCCGTGCGGGCACCCATGTGAAACACAAATTTCACTTCCGGCTTATGTTCTTCCAGCCATTCAAGCAGTTCATCTCTTTCTACTTTATGAATAAACCTTTTGCCTTCAAGGTTATTCGCTTTATCAACCCTTTCAAACTCATCAACCAGTATAAGATTTGCATAGCCCTGCTTATTCAGATAGCTGGTTAAACAACTGCCTATAAAGCCGGCAGCGCCTGTTATCAATATAATATCTTCTTTGGTAATAGCCACCCCATTTGCCATAGTATATGTTAGTTTTGGCGGCAAAATTACAGGAATAGAAGCTATCAACCTTAAGGTTATCGTATTGTTAGCCATCTTAATGAAAAAAAGCCTGACATTACCTGGTTAATTAGTACACCCGGCACAATCAGCCCATAAAACAGCAGAGATAACTATTGATGAAAATAAATACCAGCTAAAGCAGCATTAGGCCCCCGTACCTGGTTAATCCGTATCCGCACAGGACGATCAACCCTGAAACGTACTAATTTACCTGTTTGTATATTATCAACAATTTGAGCAGGGGCAAGTAATTCAAAGTTTTCGAGGTCAAAAATTTCAAATGCACATCGTCTTCCTTTTGAATCCGGATCTATAAAATGCAATATGATATCATAAGAAGCTCCTTTTTCACTATAAACATCAAGAGGAAATGTTTGCAATGTTGGTATAGGGTCTTTTGTAATAAAAGCATATTGCATTGGTAATGATCCTTCAGATGCATTTTTTGTATTCCACCGCCGTTGTCCGGCTCTTCTTACTATAACAGAATCTACATAGCCGGGTTTTCTGAATTTAGTTAATGACTTATCGTCAGCAGGTTGCAGGCAGCCATCCGTTTCATCAGGAATAACTGAAGCATTTGAAATGGCAGGAACTATCTTAAATGTCGAAATTTTATACTTCAAATCAGCGCTGTCAGTTTTTAAAGGATATACTTTTTCACTGTATTTAAATTTGATATTGTATTTACCCGGCTCAAGATTCTTCAGGTATACGAATTGGTTATCTTCCCCGGCTGGCAATATCTTTTTACCATTTAAAATTATTTGCTGAATTTGTTTCCCGATTTTAGGGATACCAACTTCACCGGCCACGGTGCCTTGTGGCACATCTATTACAAAATTGCCTTTAAGTACATTTATAGCTACTTTAATATTGCCATACGGCGTTGGCACATCTCCCGCCACTTCAGTTAAACCACCTGTAATATTAGGCGCTGCACGAAACTTTCTGAAACCTAATGAAAGATTTTTTACCCCAAGGATTTCTTCTGAGATCCAGCGCACCACGCCGGCACCCCAGGGATGCGCGAGGCTTGTATAGCCGCATTGATTATTTACAGGGGCGCTATTGGGCAATAACGCATCATTCCAGGAGGGTCGGAAAACCTCAAAAAAAGTAGTGCCCCCATACTTTATTTGCCCGCCCCAATGATCATTAATAGTTGATAATGCATCAACATATTTCCCTGTTAAAGCTAATGCCTGAATAATAAAATATTGATTAAACGATGAGTAAGATAATCGCTCATTACGATCTTTGCACCGCTCATTAAACAGCGTTAACAAATCTGCAGATTGATATAATCCGGCATTCATAGCTTCGGCAAGTGCGTGTATACCCATTTTTTTTAAAGCCATGTCGTCATTCAATAATTGCATTTGCCTGGTATCAGCATATTCTGCAAATTTATTGGCTAAGCTGTCTTCATTAATTGAACGCAGTGCTGCCGAAAATTTTCGCCATGCATTTATACAAAGCCAACGGTAAGCCTGCTGCGGCTCAGATATATCAGGCTGCTCAAAGCCGGCACCCAATCTCTCATCCCAACCCATAAATACAAGTTTCGGAAGATTATCAAAATGATCATAAGCCACCTGCAGTTTTTTGTGAGCATTATTCATTAGTGTTTTTAAGAAAGCACTATCACCTGTATACTGATAATAGTCAAGTAAGCCAAGTACCCAATAGATAGCATACGCAGCAATTCCGTTATCCTGAACAGAAGTAAATAAAATATTCTTGCGCACAAAGTCAAAGTTTCCAAACGCTGACAGCGATGCTTCCTGTGATGGATATGCGTCACCAGTCCAGGAATGCCTGTCACTTCTTTCCATAAGAATTGCTCCAAAATAATCCTGCAGCAGGTTTAGCTTAACAGTATAGGCTCCTGTATACCATATTCGGTTTAACATGGTATCATTACTATAAAAACTGCCGTTGTAATTGCTCGGTTTTATCTGGCAGACAAGTTTAAAATTCTTCAAATGCCATTTTGAGTTAAAACTATTTACATGCAACCACGCGAAACGTACCCCTTCGTACAAAAGATTGTTAAGCTCCAGCCTATAGGCATTTCCATACTTAACAGGCTTTAGTGTTTTTACAGGATGCTGAGCTCCTGCATTCAATATTGCAGGTTCTTTGTATTCGCTGATACTTGCCAGCACTTCTCCATTCATATCTTCCGATTCAAACTCTACCCAGCCAGCACTTACAACCCCGAAATCAAAAAAAATCTCTCCTTCTCCCTGGACGGTAACAGATGAACCTTTGATTTGAAAAGATGTTGCAGGCGATGCCTGCACACTGCCTGGAAAAAGCTCATATACCTGCAGGCTATCATCAGCATTTGTGCTTATCCATCTGTAGTTTACATAAGGATCAGGCGAATTTTTATACTTTGTTTTTTGAAACTTTCCACCATGTATTTTTTTATAGGGCTCAACAACCTGGGCATTGGCTGCTGTCAATAATATTGCACATATTACCAGGATAAGAACTATTGTATTATAAGGTGACCGCATAAATGATATAATAAAAATTTTAACTCACTTTAAAAACCGATTATATAAAACACCATCTTTTTCAATTAATACTATTTTCAATTAAGCAAGCAATATATTTTCATCAATATTCTTCCGCAATATTTCCTTCATAAAAAGATTAATTTCCCATTGCGATACTATGGGTTTATTATCTTCAATACTTGTCCACATATATGGTGGTGGCCCAAATTCAGGTGTAATGGTAATTTGCTTTTCTTTTCTTTCTTTCGCATTATTAACAATCCGGATCCACCATTGCAGAAATGTCTGAACTGCATCAACCCATATATTATTTCGGGGGTCAGGTATCTGAGGGCCTTGTGGAAATCCTACACGTGCATGTATATGCGCTGCGCGTTCTACTGCTTCATTAAGCACCGCCTTATAGCCATCCAGGTAGCTTTCCGTTACACAAACCCAGTGAGAAAAATCTGCAGTTATTTTCATTGTCTTTCTAAGATCGAATAATACCTGCGCATTTGCCGGGCTATATCCTATACTCCCTCTATGCGTTTCATGTACTACTTCAATATTATTTTTTGCGCTAAATGCTGATGCGGTATCCAGCAACATCAATTGCTCATCTAATGTAAAAAAGTCTCTGCCGGTATGAGAATTAATCAGGATGGGATTAGTTTCTGTAGCGGAGTATAAAAAATATTCAAATGATTTACAAAACGATTCAATATTCGTTCCGGAAGCCTGGTATTGCTGACTCACCATAATTAACTCATATTCTTCCAGCAACCTTGTCCACCTTTGTCTTTCTTTAGGATGATCAGGCACCCATGTATCAATACCATCATAACCGGCTTCCTTTATTTTAACCAGGAAGGGCTCAATATCCATTTCTTCAAAACCCCATTTAGGGCAAAGAATTTTTAATTTCAATTTTAAGATTTATATATCAGGGGATTTTGCTTATCATTATTTAAAACATCTCCGATATTCATATGATTCACCTGCTCGTCAGTAAGAATATTTTGAATACCATTAAAGACTGCCCCATCGGGCATATAAGCACAGGTAAATGCGCGCCTGAATCCATTGGTCATATTAGCTCCCGCCCCATGTATTGTTAATCCGTTATGAAAAGAACAGCTTCCAGCCTTCATAGGCGCCGCTACAGATTTTGATTTCCTGTACTCAGGATAGAAATCAAAAATCGCATCCATATTTTTTCCGATACCCGGGTTTTCAAAACGTGTTGTGTGATGCGAGCCGGGAATAAAATAAAGACATCCATTTTCAAGTGTAGCATCATCGAGGGCTACCCAAATTGACAACGCCTGCCGATCGCTAAACGACCAAAAAGGAGTATCCAGGTGCCAGGATGTAGGATTTGCCCATGGCCTTTTTATCAATGCCTGATCATGCCATATACGTGTACCCTGCCAACCGGCAAGCAATGCTACCATCTTACCTATCCTTTCATCTAACATCATTTTTTTTACCCTTTCGTTAGTCTGCCAAAGGTTCAACATCTGATCAAATACTTTTCCATAATAATCACTCTCTTTATTAATCCCATCATCGTCTCCTATTTTAACATCTTTGCCTGGCATTTTTCGACCATTACGTTCCTGTATAGCTTCTGTTACAGCCTCTCGCCACAAATCAAGTTCTTCGGCGCTGAGAAAATCTTCAACAATCAAATAACCATCCTTTTGATAACTTTCAATTTGTTCATTTGTCAAAAATGTATTCATAAATTCCTTTTTTTATAGAAATAATTAGCCTGTCCTGATAGAACAGGCTAATTATTTTTGATTGAATATTGAGTGAAGTTATCTCTACCACTCAATATCCCGGGTTTTGTTGCAGGTTGGAGTTAATTTGTATTTCCCTTGCAGGAATAGGATAGATAAACTTATCCTGGGTGATATTAAACGCTGCGGGTAATATCCAGCCGTATTGTG